>Ga0208255_100017_pt1 | contig 30663 bp, 21 predicted proteins | sample CryBogCBH06Jun08_FD_184600 | JGI IMG/M metagenome (GOLD analysis project Ga0208255, IMG submission 184600) | Freshwater microbial communities from Crystal Bog, Wisconsin, USA - CBH06Jun08 (SPAdes) | ecosystem: Environmental > Aquatic > Freshwater > Lake | place: Crystal Bog, Wisconsin, USA... | reverse complement strand
GTCGCAACACCAATCACACGCACCCTGAATATTTATGCCTAATTTTGTTTCTGCAAAAGAAACATTAAAAAATAAACATACAATTAAAGTTGCTATTGTTCTCATTTTGTTAATCCTGTTGTGTCAATGCCCTTGGATTTGTCATAACTACGCGCCAGACCAAGACCCAACATGCCGCCAATCAGTGTTTGCAGCAAGCTGGTATCAACCAACGGGAACGGGGCGGGTATGCCAAAAGTACCCAATATACCGTTCAGGATAGGCGACAAAAGCACTTGGTAGCCAATCCCCAATCCTGACACCCAACCGATAAACGGCCTCCATCCGGCCACAAACCAGTGCGGGTTAGCCGCTTCAGTGTTGTCAACGTCTATCTGTTTCAAAGTGGCGGCATACTCGTTCTGCATTTCAGTCAAAGCCAACGTCAATTTATTTTTTTCCGCTTCATCCGCGTCCGGTGCGACCTTGTCCAAAATCTTAGTGATCAGGTTCGCACCAGCCGCTATTGCATCATCTATTCCAAACATATCAATCTCCAAAATTGTTTAAGAAACTTGTTTAATTGTCATATAGCTTGAGCTTTTTCCATAGCCCGATATTGTATTTGTATTACCGTTTTTTAAAATATTTAGAGCCGCTCCAGTATTTTGATAAACATACAGCTCATATAAATTCTGCCCCGAGTTAAACAGATCATTTAAAAGCGTTTGAACCGTCGTTTTTGTTGCAGACAACGTGTTTACTGGCCCATCGGCTATAGAGCTTCCCGTGTTGCCATTCAAAATAAATAAAATTTCAGTTTGGTTTAATGGCGCTCCCGCACTTGAAACATCCCACATGATGCTTGCACCAATTTGGAATTGATGCAATGTCGAATTAGGTATTCTTAATGCCGTTGGCTGATAGACAACTGCAAAATAACCCGTTGTTGTCAAATCTGTTAAAATTGATGGTCTAATAGACATCACAAAAACATTTGACGAACCGCCATTTGCGGTTGTTACTGAATAATATGTCCCTTTAAATTGCGGCGGTGAACTATTATCATAAATGTCAAAATATACAGTTCCTAATTTAAAATTTGAATTATAAGGCGTGTCTGTATAAGAGCCATATAAAGGATATAATAAATCAGTTGTAAATGTGGCGGCAGTTGTAGAGCTGGCAGGTATTGTTGCGTAGCCAGCGGCAATGCAACAAATGGTGGATACTACTGAAGCCGGCCATGTTCCATTTGCTGGGTTTGACGCGCTGTAATTGGTATTTGGAACAGTAAATGTTGTCGGGCTAGTTACCGTGGCGGAACTTGCAGGTATCGCCACCGGATAAAAATAATTAGCATTGGTATAACCGCTGTCTGTAATTCCGTATATTTTTACATACTGACCCGTGACTAAACCATGATAATCAGTGGTGGTAAAAGTTATTGTTGATGCAGTTGATTTAACACTTTTGATTGAAATAAAATCAGTAAATTTTGATATATACGTTCCAGACGTGCCATCAGTGCTGCCATCCCATGCAACCGCCGTCGCCGTACCACTAGGGATTGATTGTGTTGTTTCCGATAGCGTTAAAGTGCAAGCCTGCACTAAGCCGCCAGAGGGGTAATAGTTGTTTGAGCCAACCGTCGTGTAATCAGCGATAACCCGGGATTGAAGCCCATTATTTGAAATTTGGCCTGATTTCCTAGGCCCAAGCAAAAAATCCCCTATGGAATTGCCATAAGCAATCGGGCCAAACTGGACAAAATAATTTATCAGAACACAATCAAGCCCGTTTACCCTATTATTTTGCGCACCGTTCGCCGCCCGTGAAACAGCATCAGTCGACGCGATATAATTAAGCACGGTCTCATAATGGCTACCAAACTCTATCCCAATATCCACATAACTATCATCCTGAGAAACGCATTTCACATTAGTAAACGTGCTGCTGCCACAAGACCCCAAATAAATTCCGCTTGTGCCTTGTGCGGTCAATTTGAATTTGTTTGATATTGTCCTGTCAACATAACAATAATTTCCGGTTGTTATTACAAGATTATCATTCCTTGACGCGCCATTTATGTTGGTTAATTGGTGGCCTGGCTGCGTTACAGGATAATCAATAACCACGCAAGAATTTGTCAGGGATGAATTTATATTGTTTATGGTCAACGCTTCAGACCAATCGGCAAACTGAGAGCCTACACGCTGCAAATCCCAGTTATACGGGATATAAATATCCCCAATTATTTTATAATCGGTTTTTGGGTCACCAAAAGCAGAAGACAAGTTATTAGAATGGTCATTGCACACATAATAGGTGTTTCCGTCGCCCACCGCTAAAGTTGTCAACAAATTGCTGCCGGGGGCTTGGGGCAATGTAACCCCATATTTGGCGTTATAGTTAGTGTAAACAAAACCGCCCGTATTGTAATACCACCCGGCTGGTTGCCCCACTATCGCACCGGCAGGCAAATAAATCCAAGGACATGGCCCGCCTTGGTTAGTGGTGGTTACGTTATTCGCACCGGAAACCCCATTGGTGTAATTGATGGATGAATTTGGCGGCGTTATAGTCAATACCCCCGCCGCCGACACACTAACATGCATGATGTTAGCGTCTGCAAGCCCCGCCGCCAATTGATAGGTAAGTGTATATGCATCAACCACCGTTATTGTGGTTGACTGGGTATTCATCCATGCCGCACCCATTCCGGCGATAACAGCATTTGCATAACTGCCGCCAACCGTTGTATTTAGATAGTGACCATTGCTTGAATATTTGACCGTCACTAACCCGGTCGAGTTGTTGTATTCAATAGCAACAATACGGCTAAATTCCGTAGAGCCACAATAAACTCCAGTGTCACATTGGTTAGTTACAACATCATCAACTGAAATTACAGTGCATTGGTTGTCAACATACACCGCATAGGTCGATGAAAATTGCTGGGTCATATAGTTTGGGTTTCCCAAACCATTGCCGTTAATATGTTTAATCCGCCCTATCGGCACATTTTTAACATGCAACAGCTCAATAAAATAACAATAAGCCTGGTCGCGTCTGTAACTTTCGTTAAGAATGTCATTATCGACCGCAAAATTGATATTTTCGACAAACAACGTAGTGTTAGCCCCAGAACCATGCCCCGCGCTCACCATTGTTGACACTAAAGGTGCATTAACGCCCGTTCCGGCAAGCAAAAACATCGCATTAAATATTGTCGAAGCGGTATAGGCAACGTTAGAACCATGCACACCAACAAGCGTTCCCGTTGGAATTGTCGGCTCAAATGTGCTGTCACCCGTGGAATTGTCCGCCACAAAACAAAGGTTGCTTCCACTAGAAGATTTTAAAACCGTTCCCGTGGTTGTTGAAGTCATTTGGCAATAATAAAGACCAGCTACGCCACCCGCCACAGCCCCCGATGGCAGTTTTAACCAGCAATTGGCATAAACGCCCGGTAACGGCGTGTTCAGCGTTATAGTGCCATTGGTCGCAACCGTGCCATTTGGCGCAAGGAAAGCCGCCACGCCGCCCGTATTCTGGTAAACAAATTTATAGCGGTCAGGAATGTAATAGATTGTGTCACCAACCGACAACGAACTGAACGCTGGCAGTATGTAACCAATAAACTGATATGGGCCAGTAACGCCATTAGTAACGCTGGTTTTGAACAACGGCAGCGACGCGCCCCAAATGCTGGCCTTGGCGGTTGCCACGTCAGCCAGATAAGCCGCTTGATACGCCGCATAAGCCGAACTGCCCGAAGATTGTGAAAACGCATTTGTGAACGGCAGCACCAAAATATTCTGGTAAAACAAATAACCATTAGTTAACACACTGGTTATATTGTTCAATTTGCCAAAAATCGGCAAATCCGTAGGGTAAGACAACGTGCCTGTTACCGTGCTTCCCGACACACTACTGCTGATGATCTGCCCACCTTGTGGCCCACGAGTACCTTGTGCCGCAACGCTAGAGTAAGTGTTTTCCAGCCAAAAACCATAGTTTGTTCCGGCGTAATACGTCCAATAATAATTTGAAAACCCGGTTGTGTATGGATAAGGCAACATCCCCGGCTGCATCCACACATTGCGGATGGTCATCACATTGTCATTGTTCGCCGAAGTCAGGCGTATTCCGTGTGTGCCAATGGCCCTTAAAACCGAGCTACAACCATTGCCAAAAATGGTGAACCCTTTCATCACAGGGATATTTAGCGGGTCTTGCCCGTTTTGTGGTAATGCGCTGTTTTGGTAATAAAAATATGAATCCAGTGGCGAATTGCAAAACCAAAAAACGCCATCCGGTACAAACAACGAAACGCCGTTGTTTGAACAATACGCCAACGCAATAGCCAAGCAAACCGTGTTCGCCAACGCCATCGACAATATCTGCTGAGTTGTCATATTGTAAGCACCGGAACTGCTGCTGTTAGCAACGCCGTTCCCGGTGTAATTCTGTAGCGGCAACGACTGAGCGCCAAAATCCGTTTGCAGGTTTTTGTAATACACCCCGCCACCGCCACCGCTATTGAACGCCGCCCAATCCGTAGCAGACAAATAACCGTCTTCTGTAATGGACGCTTTCTGCAACGAAAAAGCACCCGTTGACGGGTTGTAATTTAGTGGCGCATTCGCCGATAAATCAGAAAATTGTATGCCATCAACCCCCGGCGGCCCTTGCACGCCAACTGTCAATGCAATAATGTTGGTTTCGTTCATCATCACCACTGGCTGAACCACTTAAATAACCCCATTGATTGCATTAACGCCAACCGTCACCGGAAAGGGAGGCTGCTCCGTGACCGCAACAATTATAGTTTCTTGTGGCGAAACAACATTAGGCATGGGTCACTCCGTCATTGACAGGCACACTTCCTTGAATGAGCCGTGTCACTAGACCGCTTGAATACGTCAACAACAAATCATAAATGTAAGTGCCTGCCGTCAACGCGCCAGTAATGGTTGGAGTCAAGACAAGGTTCATGCCGCCGCTGGCTGGAGCGGGGAATGTTATATGCCCGTTTGCCATGCTCAATTCAAGAACAGAACTGCCCGTATAAGACGATCGTAGCATCATGTCAGCAGCCGTGACGCTTGTCAGGTCAATAGGCGTACCACCTGAAAAATCACTGTACAGAGTGATTGGCACATTGTAGCTGGCGTATTTCTCAATCGGCGGCAAATTTACGGTTGCGGCTGCCATATTTTTTCCTGCTTACGATTTAATATAAACGACCATAAAAAAATAAATAAATCAGTTCCCCGTCCATTTCTTGACGACAAAATTGCTTATCACCAGATTGGCTGTTGTCATGATACCTGCGGCAATGAAACGGACAAACGGTTGTAGTGATGTGGTGTTTGCGGGTACAACGTACAGCGGCGTTTCAAACAGGAAATCTATCGGGTTTGGGAAATCGCCGTTGTTTAGCGTGTTGATGCTGGCGCTTATGGCTGGCAGGGATATGCTTTGTGCTATGCCGTTGACCGTGCAGAAAATGGCAACCACAACGGCTTGAAGGTTGGCAACCGCCGCCGCGTCAAGCTGGTGTATTTTTACCTGAAAATAAATCTTGTCTCCTGCCGTAACACTGCCGGACAATTGGGCGGACAAGCCCACCCAGTCACTTGTTGCCGATGCGGTGAACGCTATGTTTTGCCCAATTCCCGAACCGTTGTTGGCTATGCCATTGACTGCGCCCACAACGGTTGCGGTGTTGCCGCCCGTTAAAGTGACACCGCCCACCGCCGCACCTGTCGCCCCGGACAATGTGCCGCCCGATGTGACCAGGAATTGTGGGTTGGGCGATATGTCCGCCCCCAATCGTGTGTCCTTGCCTATGATGTTGGCAAATAGGTTGGTGGCGGTGGTTTTCCCCATGACATAAGCGCCCAATTTGACGGGATGGATTCCATCAAAAGAATAGGTGCTGACATAATCGAGATAAGAGCTTGTCTGGTCGGTTAATGACGGGTTGGTGTTGTTAAAAATGATAGTGTTTTGGTTCGCAAGATACGCCAACCATTGGTTAAACTGCTCGCCTAACACCCTCATAGCCATATTGTATGAACCGGCGGTGTGCGCAAACGGGGGCAAGCTTCCGACAACCGGTATTGAACCCGCCGCAATAATCATGTTTATCAAAACCGTCACGTTGGTTTTCATGGTAGCCAACAAAGCGGCTACGCCTGCGGGCGTGAAGGTCGCCAAACTTAAAACATCGTTGCCGCCCGTATCGAGCATGACGAAATCAGGGACAAGCCCATAGTCGTTGTTGGCGGGGTTTAGCGCGTCCGCCACAAATGTTGTATGCATGGCGGATGTCGAACCCGTCACACTGTAATTTCCAAGGTAACGCATCACTTTTGAGCCACGCGCCGCCGATGCAATCGCCTCGCCCACACACCAGAAATTCAGGTCGTTGACCTGCTGCATGGCGTACATAGTAATAAACACGTTAGCGCTTACAGAAGTTGGCGTTGTCACGGTGGCCGGTTTGGCTAGGGTAAATGTTATGGTGTCATATTGTACCGTGCCGGATGTTATGCCTGTGACCACGAAACAGCCGTTAAATTCGGATTGGCTTGCACCGCCCATGTAAATGCGCTGGCCTATTGACACGTTGGGAACGCTGGTGGTTTGGCCTGAAATGCTGAACGTAAAGGTTGCCGATTTTGAACCCACAATCGGAACGCTGTATGTGCCTGTATATGTGCCGCTAAACCCGTAGCTGGTGCTGCCGTGCGCCCCCATAGACGCGCCCACGACGGCAAAGCTGGGCAGGTAGTTGAAGTAATACTTGCCGCTGGTGTCCTTGAAATATTTGCCGTAATAGTTATATATTTCACCGGCAATAGTGACGTTTGAATTGAGTGAAATATTGCCTAATGCCGCATCGGCAAAAGCCAAATCGAGCGAGGCATAATTTTTTTGTGCTATTTTGTCAAAATAGGAAAAATTATCATCAAGATGTGACGTACTGGCAGTATTGCAAGATGCAAACTTGAAAGGAACAGTCATTTTTCACCTTCCATGCGTTTTGCATTTATCCTATAATTAAGGAAGGTGCAGCTTGAGCTGATAATCGTGCAGACCAACGCTATTAGCTGCCCGTTGGTGGTCAAAAAATGTTCGGTGTGGTCAATTAGCACCAACCACCCAGAAACGATTGCCGTGGATGCCCACCCAAAAAAGCTGTCATGGTTCATAAGCCCACCCCTGAGAAACACAAGAGTGTGGAAACCCAAAAAAAGGACATAAAAGCCCATAAAAACAATCTTTTCATAATGTCTCCCGACAATAAAAACTACATAATGATTTTACATCAATTCACAAAAAAACCAACTATTTACCGCAAAGCATATTAAAATCAAACATCCATAAACCACCAAGGAAACCCAACATGAAAACCCTGACGGCCTACCACATATTCACACCTAAAAAATATAAAATCCAATGAACAATTTGCTGCCTGATGGAAAGCCGGAAGAAGTCAGCGGCGTTAAAGAGTGTTTAATCAATGGCGGCTTGGGCGGCTTGATAGATTGGGATTACTGGGCGAGAAATAAAAAAATCACACCTGAAAAGGCCGCAAAACTTGCCCATTACATCAACCCGAAAGTTCAGGATAAACACATCGACAGCCTGTCACTTAAATTCAGGGACGACTTGTGCATAGAAATAAACTATCTTAGTAAGTGGTTAGAAGAACGTTCAAAAAAATGGACATTGACTGAACTTGTTTTAGCATTGGATGAATACAACCAAAGATGTTATTACACCCTGTTGCCCTACGGCATGAGACAAGCCGTTAAACCTAACCCACCCGAAACCCTAATGCGAAAAGAGGCGCGGTTGAGCGCGGCGCAAACGTTGGGGCTTGATGTTTCCAAAAACACCCACTATTTTTTCCCGGCCGCCCTAAGAGCCAAGCGGATAGCACGGTTGCAATACCCGTTTAACAAGGCGAAGCAATCAGAATTCACCCGCCAGATTGAAACCAACCTGAACAGAAGCAATCCGGAATCCGACTATCACGCAACATACGGCGCAGCGGATGTTAACCGACTGCTGAGGATGGAACTACGCAAAAAGCCCAGCGAACATATCAGGGCATGGCACAACGCCACAGTAGGCGATTAACCGCCCACAAAGTTACGCAGCTCTTTTGGCGTGGATTTTAACAGCCTTTGGTGCGCCGTCATCTTCATTTGCTTAACCCGCCGGACAATTTGCGAATGGCTAATCCTGATAGGCGTTTCAGGGTTCTTTTCGTTCCAGTCTTTCAGCAAATCCTTGGCTTCCTGCACTTTCTCAAGCTTTTTCTCGTTCATGCCAGCCGCCCATAGCGAGGCAATGTCGCCCTCCACCGCTTTAGTAAGCTGCACCGCTTGATTTTTGTACCTGTCCTCACGGCGTTTTTCCGCCACATCAGTGGGCTGGAATCCCAAGAACTTGGACAACGCATCAATGCCATTGGTGTCCGCCACCTTGCGACCCCGTGCGTCGCTGTATTGCCCCGTGTTCAGCATATCCAACGCTTGCCAAGCGTCTGCAAACGCCTTGGGCATACCTGCCTTAAGCATGGCGGCGGCTTTGTGTGCCGCGTCTTTGCGGGTTTGTGCCGCGCCCCATGCGTCGATGCCTTTTTCCAGCAAGCCACCCACCGGCCCCGCCAGTTCCATCACCTGCCTTGTCTTGTCAGTTTCGGAACGCTTCAGCAGTCCGGTGGCGGGGAACACATTACCCACGCCCAACCGTTGCGACACATCAAACGGCAATCCGGCGGACACGCCATGCAAGGCCGCATCGGCTATTGTCTTTCCGAACATGTCTGACAGCACATCTTCTTTCCATTCCTTTGCGTTTGTGTTGTAACCCAACGACTGCCCCAATGTGTCTATCACATCGTCCGCATCGTCCGCACCGGGCATACCGCCCAAACCGGACAGCACCAACAGCACACCCAAGGCAATAACCCGCTCTTTTGGCGGCAAACGCACCAAAAACTCAATGTAATTAACCGTGAACGTCTTGAACGTGAACAGCATCGAACCCACCGTACCGCGTGACCAATTGGGCCGCGCCGTCTTGTTGTAGACAAATTGCGTGTCGTTCACCGCTTGCCGCGCAAACCCGAACGCATCCGGCTTGTTGGTGGCTTTCGCCAACTGGTAGGCGGCTATGAACGCCACCTTGCGGTTATACGCCTCAGCCAGCGAAAACAGCGAACCCCAAGCCTTAGTCAGCGGCCTCAGCATTTGCGACTGCAACATGCCGCCCGTGCGCCGTGACTCGCTCGCCATCATGTGCGTTTCGTGTGGTGCGGTGATGCCTTCCTCGTCCGCCAGCTTCAGTGCCGCGCCCAATTCGCCGCCTATGTCACCTGTTCTTTGCGCCGCCAGCCTCATCGCCTTGGACAGGATAGCACCCACTTGTTTTGTATTTCCGTACTGCAACAAATACGGGCTGGTGGTGGTTAAGGTTTGTGTCAGGTTTACCATCGCAGAAGCCACCGAACCGCCCAAATACCACGCAAACAGCACATTGCGTATGCCCGCGCCCTGATCTGACGGGTTCTGCACATAGTCGTACAAGTCCATCGCCTCATCTATCACATCACCCTTTTCCTTGGGTATGGCAGAAATGGCTTGCACCATATCGCCAAGGTGCATGTTCTTGGCTGACATCTTGGCATTGCTTTGAATGAACGAGGCCAACACCCGTTGTGCGTCTTGCGAAAACCCCGGCATTTTCTTGCGGTGTATCAGCCGCTTCAAGGCCGAACGGTTGTTTACCGCCATCTTCAAATATTCCTGAAACGCCTTGTCCTGCTCAACGCCCATCATGTTGGCAAACACCTCCATCGTTTCCGGTGTCACGCCACTGAACAGCTTCCAGCTTTTTTGCGACATTGTTCCAGTTGTCACGGTGTAGTTCGGGTCTGTTTCACGGAACGCCCGCGCCATCTGGTTCATTTCCGACACCGTTTCAAACATGCCGAAAAACACCCGCTTTTCATCGCCACCGGGCAACGTTTCCTTGACATCCAACGTGTACCTGCCGAACCGCATCAACGGCGCGTAGCCCTGCTTTTGCAGCTTCAGGATGGTTGCCGCCTTAGCCATGAAAGCCGCCGCTTTCTCGGCATCCGCCACTTGACTGGCATAGTGGTGTGCGGTATCCATCAAATCCATGTCACGGCTGGCAGGCAACAGCTTCATCACCCGCCCCATGCGGAACATCTCCGACTTTGCCAAGTCATCCATGCTCCGGTTCACCGCCGCAAAAAACTGGTGGTACATCGCCACCTGCATGGGCGTATAACCGTCACGCACCAGTTCCGCATCCGTCATCGGCTTGTCATTCAGCGTCGTGTCAAAAATGGCCTTACTGACTGCCTTGGCATCCTTCAGCCGCTTCCACGCCCTGCGCTTCACCAGCTCGTTTGCCGTGTCGCCCAGCGTGTCAAGCTTCGGCAACCACAACGGGGCTTCGTCCGCCTGCTCGTTCATGAACCGCGCCGCGTCCTCCTCGTAATCCATCGACTTATCCACCACCGCCTTGTAATGCTCATCCACCGTCGCCTTGTGCGGCTGAGAGCCCACCGTCCTATGCCATAGGTTGAACACCTTCGGATTGTCCTTGCGGTTTTCAATGAAGCCCGTCGCCGCCTCGGCAAGGTTAGCCATCGAATCAGACAGCTTGCTGTAACGGATGTCGTTGTCCTCAGCAGAAAACGCCCCCGTGTCGCTTTCCGCATTCAGGTTGGAAGGCTCGCCGTTCGGGGCTAGGTGTTGGTTGATATTGGCAGACTTGGCAAACAACGGCATCCCCTCATCCAGCACCTTCTGCCGCATCTTGGGCGTGATAATCAAGGCTGGCTGCATCCCATGCCCAATGTCCACACTACCCACCATGCCGCCCATCCTGCGGGCAATCTCCATCGCCGCCTGCATCACCAAAGACGGCTTGCCCTGCACGTTCATGCCGTTCCCGTCACCGTACATGGCCTGTGTCCAAGCCGGTTGGGTTTTTAAATCATCCCCTTCAATATGGTGCGCCCCCTCTTGGTTCAATGGCGAATTAAGCAGCTTGTCGGCAATTTCATTGCCCAAATAACCGGCAAGTTCATCAGGGCGGACACCGTTTTTTTTAATCACGGTAGACGAACCATTAAACGCCATCAACCTGCCATTCGATTCTTTGTACATGACAGAATCGAAATGCTTGCTCAAATTATACCTGTCTGCCTGTTGCCCGCCCGTCGTCCAAGCCACTACCCCCTGCCCGTTGTCAATGGCTTCACTGATTGCCTTCTTCATCAACAGGCTGATATAGGCATTCGTGGCCTTGTTGTTGGCATCGGTAATGAACGGTGCAGGATGGACACCATCACCCCTTTGTTTAATTTCAGCATCCGTCATAGGCGATACAAACCCATTTTTCCGCCCATCCGCCCCGCGCTGGCTTTGCACTTCCTCCAAGAACAACACCCTGCGCCCTTGCCCATCGGTGCGCGTGTTAAGCCTCAGCCAAGCAATCTGTTTGCCTTTGCCCACATCGCCAAAATGGTAGCTGTCATCCTCGTTATACTTCTCAACCGTGGGGATTGTCACCACCAGCTCTTTGTAATCCTTTCCACCGAGCAATGTCAGTTTTTCCATGTTGTATTTTGATGTGTCCCAATGCTTTTCTGAAAGTATACGAAGTTCGTTCTCTTCATCTACTGTCCTATCTTCTTCTGATTTAGCCAACAAATAGTCAAACCTATTCATTTCTTCCTTGCTAAGGTCGCCGAACTTTCTGCCCAGCACCACATCCTCAACCCTAACCCCATTAGCCGCCAAGAAAGCTTCCACATCTCCCCGTGTCACCTTATCCTGCATGTCAAGCCAGTCATTGATGCCGCTCCAGTAAATCTCATCCTTTTTCACATCAAACTTAGCCGAGTTCCCCGCCAGCCACAACTTCACTTGGTTGGCATTGCCGAACACCTTAGCCGGCGCGCTCCCAATCGCCCGCTTCAAAGACGAATAGAACCTTGCCGCCGGTTCGGTTGCCATTGCATTACCCGACTGCCTCCCCGCATTGTCGAACTGCAAACTGTCCGGTGCGCCGCGCAACGCCTTCATTGCCATATTGCGAAGCTCCTGCTCCGTCAGCGCATTCGCCCACTTCATGAACTTCAACTTGTCCATGCCCTTCAGCGTGTTGCCGATAGCCCGCACAAACTGCCGGAACATCTCCATCACCCGTTGTGCAAGGTTAGCCTTCGGGTTCGCCTCCAAGAAATACGCCAATGCCTCTTCTGTCATGTGTTCGTCAGGCGTACCCGCTTCTTTCGCCCGTGCAAACGCCGCCTTAACGGCCGGGTTGTTCTTCTGCATCCCCTCAAAGCGTCTCAGCAACAGCCTGAAATCAGAATTGTTCTTACCCATGTTCAGGGCATGGACACCCACCTCATGCAGCACCAAGCCCAACAAATGGCTGTCCGTGGCGTGTTTGCTGATGTTGTCCGCCACAAAATAAGTCGTGTCGTCCTTCGGGTTGTAGAACGCCACCACATCACCGTTCTTGCTGTACAGCATGTCAGGCTGGCTTTCCCTAAGCACGAATTGTTCAGCGTCAGGGTATTCTTGGGTTTCCCACGGTTTAGATTCGCCCCGTTCTTTTTCCGTCATCCTCATGCGTGATTGCACATTACGGGCTTCGGTTTCACCCGCTAACCGTTTGTAAAGCCCATTTGTGTCCACATATTTTTTAATTACATTTTTATCGCCTGTTTGTATGCCAAGCACATCTTCTGTTTCTGTTAAAAAAATGTTTAAATATTTTTTTAACGATTCATCAATACCAGCTCGTAATGCTTTCTTAATTTCATAAAGCTTTCCAAAATGCTTATAACTATCATCATATTTTATTAATTCTTCGGTTAATTTTTTCTCGGCATTTTTTTCCGCTTCTAATGCATCTGTGTAGGCAATATCATATTTATCATTACTTTTCCGACCTTTATCACGCCATTCACGACCAGCCTTTGCTGCTATTTCTTCCGTTTTAATGAAATTTTCAGCAACTGGATTTTTCTTTAAAAATTCTAATGTATCAACTATCCGTGTAGTTTCTTGTAAATTTTTACTTGCATTGTCAAATGCTTTTTTTACCAAAGCCATAATTTCATGCTCTGGTAAATTATTTATGACAGAATCAGCATTACCACCTGACGCCCATTTTTCATGTTTTTGTACAGCATGTGTCAATTCATGCAGTATTGTACTAAGGGCATCTTTCACATAAGGCGTGATGCCTATCCCATTATCACCAAACCACCCTTGCAATCCGCCAAAATCAAACATCCCACTGCGTTTTACCAAAGGAATGTCCGCCAAATGTGGGTAAGCGGAAAACAGCTTGGGGTGATCGACAACATCACCCAACCGATAAGGAATATCTGGTTGAAAATTCTTAGACTCTTCCAACTGGTCAATAGGCATTTTTAATGACGCGCCCTCATCCCCTATCTCATAACGCCACTGCTTGTCAGCACCATAAAACCAACCCGTCTCATCATGTATGGCATCACGGCTTAAACCTTGCGCCAACAATGCCTTGGCTTTTTCTAACGCTTTTGTGTCCGCGCCAATAGCCGATTCGCCAGCAAAACTCGGCTTAATATGATTTCCGATAAGTTTTACCGCATCAGCACGGCTGATAACCTTAAACTTGCCCGTCGCCTCCAGCCTGCCGAACCAACCCGCACCAAACACCCTGTCCATCGCGCGTGACAAAGCCTCACGCAAGCTTGCCGTGCCGTGCGGGTTCGCCACTTTTTGAGACTTGCTGAACAGGGGGTTAAAGACATCGCTTTGCCCCCCTTTATTTTCTACCGATTCAGCAGGGCTTCCACTTTCGCTTCCAGTCCGTCCGGCCAGTGTTCCTTCGGAATGAAGTACACTATGTTCATTTCGTTGTCCGTCAGTTCCTTTAGAGCCTCCTCTTGCGTAAACTTCGCCGCTATTGCCGCCATCATTGCTGCGCCTTCCGGTGTTGGGGTCATGGATTCCAAGTTGCTCATATCGATCGCCTATTTTGTTAGGGGCCACCTTTAGATGGCTGATTAAGTCATTGATGTTTTTAAGGATACCGTTTGCCTGTTGCACATCGCCCAATTGATCGGTTTTTCGCCACCAGGCTTCGTCAGTGTAGAGGATGTGGTTTTCGTTGGCAACGAGCGTTTTCAGCAAATCATATGTTTTTTGGTAGCCTTCAGCGTTCCATTTGTCGCCCGTGGAAAAATCGTCCGTTCCTTTGTAGCCGGTGGTGTTGTAGTAAGGGGGGTCTACCAACGATAGCACGTGCTTGCCCTTAATGCCTTTGCTGGCGACTGTGTCGTAACTGCTTGCGGCTGGCAGGTATTCATAACTTCCGCCACGCTTTTTGAATACTTGCGCCTGTTTGTGCGCTGCGGCCATTTCGGTGATGACTTTTGCCAAAAACTGATCGGCAACCGTGCCGTCTGGCAGCACCATGTTTGAGGGTTCGTGTATTTTTAAGCGCCGGTTGTTGAAGGCGAGGTCGCCCAGTGCCGATAGTAAAACTTTGCCTTCTTCGGATAACTTGTCCGCGCCTGATGTCCATGCTCTAATGCTAGCAGCATTTATAATCTTACCCGTACCCTCCAGCGCGTCAACGATATCCGCCAATGCGGATGGCGACACGATGGGTTTTGACTTTTGCACATCAACACCATCTTCCTTAACCGTGACCTTGTTGAGCCTGAACTCTTCCAGCAGTTTACGGTACACGTCCAATGCGCCGGTGCGCTTCAAATCCTCATAAAACTTGTCTCCCCTTTCATGCATCCATTCGATGCGCTTGATGCGCAGCGGGTTAAGATCGCCTATGCGGATGGTTTTCACGTTGGGCAGCACTGCGTTCGCCAATGACGTACTCCACATGCCGCCGCCACCAAACCAATCATCAATATGGGTAATGTCCAGCCTATGGGCAAGTGCATTCAGTGCATTGACAGCCATGCTTAACATGGTGCGTTTGTTGCCTTTGAATGTTGGAATTCCCATAGCAATGTCCGAATCCTTATCAAATGCATTTTTCGCTGCAAGTTTGCTACTGTCATTTGCGTCCACGTTGTGAGTGGCATCCGTGTTTATCTTGCCAACATCATTAATATAATTTTTTGCCGAACCATAAATGACAATGACTTCATTTCGTTTTTTGTCAATCCTTGAATAATCTAACAATGACTGGCTTGGAACAAACGTCTTTTCTATGACTTCGCCTTTCGACTTTTCCGCCCAAGCATCGGCTTGTTCTTTGCTTTTTGTCCATAACTGCAATCGACCATCATTTTCATTGTTGGTTTTTACACGGTACAGCTTTGTTTTTCCTTTCAGGCGTTTCTTTCTTGCTATTTTTATGATTTCATCGGACGGGAACGACATATTCCCTTTGTTTATAAAACCATTTATCCACGCAACCAGATTTTTTCCTTCAAAAATAGGAAGCCCAAAACGATTACCAACAATGATTTTGGATTTTTCCGTATTCACCAAATAATTGACACGCGCTTTTAATTTTTCTATGGCATCGCCCGTCAAATGGTTTTCCTTTGCCAGCCTATTCAACATCTCACTGGCTTTTAAATGCCCCATGCCAATGAATGTTTCGGCTATAGGATGAGCCAATTTCCTGATAATTTCGCCTATATTATTTTCTGATAGCGTGTTTCCAGTGTGATCGCCATCATTGATTCCGGTGGTTTCTGTTTTGTTTTTTTCATTTCCTGTTTTTTCATTCAATGATCCTGGCTTATTTTCAATTATATTTTCTTTTGGCTTAGGTTTTTCGCTATGGTTTACAGCCTTATGTTTATTGATTTCATCAATATGTTCTACGCCAAGAACATCACTGGGCTTATTTGCGCCCAATCCAAGATATTTTTTATGGACTGCAATATATGCACCATGCAATTGCTCTATTTGTATCGAATCAGCCGCGTCATTGCCAAACTTTGCGCGGATAATGTCCAGCGCATACTTTGCTGCATCCTTAAATTGGTAATAACCTTTCATGATCGCCACATCTATCAGCTTAACCATGATAGGGAACAGCTTGACATCATCATGTTCAGGAACGGCTTTAAATGAGTTCAAATCCCTAAAGTAATCGCCAAGTTCGCTAAGCACATCATCCAGTTCTGCATCCAACTTTTCTTTTTCTGTAAGCTCATGTGGCTTGTCTTGCCCCATAATGACAGGCTCATTGTTGGGTTTGGTTTCCGGTTTTATGTCAACTGGCTTGGTTTCAGCCTGTTTTTTGGCTATCAGGTGGTTGGCATAGTCATAGGCTATTTTTCCCAGATTAATATCCCCTACGGTGTAATTGTGTTTTACGCCAGCTAATTTTTGTTTCTTGTTGAACTCGTCCTGTTCCTCATTTGTCATGCGATTCCGTTCATTGCGTGACTTGTCTTTTATTTTGTGTTCTTCATGCACTTGCGTTGTTGCGCCATTGTCAACCAATCGCTTTACATGGTTTTTTAGTGTGTCGGTTACACCGCCAATGTTCATGCGCTCAGAAAGCCGTTTTACAACGGTAGCCTTGACATGCGGCTTAAGGTTTTCACCAAACCCGTCGATGTCCTGCATCTCGGCTTTTTTCTCAGCGTCTTTTTTGTCCTGTTCCGCCTGTTTTTTATCCTGTTCTTTTTTGCGCTTGGATGCTTCCGCTTCTTCCGCATTTTGTTGGTCTGCATATTTCCTTGCTTCATAAAGGTTAAAAAAAACAGCATCTCCACCAATACCATGCTCGCCTTTTAAACGCCTTTCCCTATTTTCGCTTGTCTCAACATAATGCTTTATACCCCGCGCATCGTCATAAATGCGTGTGCCATTATGCTCATACTCCTTTCTGTTTTTGTTAACTAAATCAACAAATTTTTCATGCAATATTGCCGCCGCCGCTTTTGACAGCTTTTTTTCTTTAACGATCTTGTTGTAATATCCATGTGCAGTATTGGGGCCATCCTTCAAATATATGTCAAACAGGGCTTGTGCTTGTGCGTCAACAGGCTTGGTTTCCGCGCCAGCCTGAACCGGCGCGGCATCCATCAGCAGCGATCCTTTTTGCCCTTCGCTGGCATCGGCGCTTTCGCTGGTGCTTTTTGCTTTTTCATCGGTGTTCTCCGTGGTTGTGGTGGCCTCGTTAGAGGGGTTATTGGTTTCTTCAGGCACTAAATCTTCGCGGCGCACGGGTATTTTTAACGGCTCGCCATTCCTTGCCTTATATCCGTTCAACTTGTCTTTGCCGCTGTCCAACTCGTCTTGGCTGATATGCACCAACATGCCGTTGGCCTTGTTCCTGAACTTAACCAATTTTGGTTTTTCCGGTTCAATCGGTGTCGCATCATCCGCTTTCCACTCTTCACCATGCTGGTCAACATAGGTGTTTTCGTCTGTTTTGATGACAGGCGTCCCGTCATTCAGCTCATGCGTTGGCGTGAATTCCGCTTGGCCTCCCGTTGCATCTTTATGTTCTCCAGCGCTTCCTTGAGCTGCTTCCGCAACAGGTGCTGGTTTTGTTGTTTCGGCATTGTTTTCTGATGTTCCTTGATTTATTTTAAATATAAATTTGCCGTTCTCTCTCGCGCGTTGCGTTGCTTCATGATCGGCATTGCTTTCAGTTGTTTTGGTGTTGTTTTCTGATGTTGACGGGGCATAAGTTATTTTCATAAGCGCGTCGTTCAGCGCTTTAAAATACATGCCATGAATAATTTTATTGGTGCGCTCTTTTAATGGTATTTCAATTATTTTTTTAACAAAGTCCAGCCCGTCCTGCTCGCTTGCGCCATTTTCCGTAAAGCCTTTGATAAGCTCGTTACGGTTATGCAACGTACCATCAGCGGTTGCTATCAAATTCGGTATGCCTATCACGGGCTTGGGATTGCCGTTGAGAGCCATGTACATTTCACGCTTTGCCTTTACAGGATCGCCATGTTCCGCCAGCCTGTCTTGGTAAAATTCATGTGCATTTATCTGTGAGCCGTCATCAAAAACAATGGTGTCTTTCGTAACTGGTTTGTAATGGCCGGACTGGGAATTTTGCGGCGTTTCTGAATTATCGGCATCCTGTTTTCCGGCATCTTCTGTTTTCTTAGGCTGCAACAAATGCGCACCACCACCCATCGACGCGCCCATCACGCCACCGGCAATACCGCCCTGTATGCCGGCATTGGTCACGCCTTCATTCACGTCTTGGTTGGGGTTGGCATAATCGCGCCGCGCCTCGTTCATCACACGCTGTTCCCATGCCGATTGCAGGCCTTCCTGTAATCCTTCTGTGGCAAAGCCTTTGCCTATGGTTTTCAACAAACCATCTTCTGTACCATTGACGGCCCTGTTACGCAACAGGCCCATTGCACCTCCACCAGTCGCCATGCTGATAAGCCCCGTGCGTATTGCCGTCTTGGCAAACACATCATTGGCGGCCTTTTTAGACAAGATGTCCCGTGTCTGGTAAAGGCGTTCTTCCGGTGACAGGTTCTTGTCGGTTTCGTTATGGTAAACATCCTTGAACATAGGATGTTCGGCAAGCTTGTCCAGTGGCGTTTGACGTATCTCATCCTGCACTTGCGCGGCATTGCTTGCGCCCGAGTAGATACCTTCAGACGCGGAAAAGCCCGCCGCCGAACCTATCGCCGTGCTTATGTGTGCTGGGTTTATATGGCTTGCCACGCCTTCAGCCAAGCCTTTGCCCAACACGCCCGTACTGGCTATCTTGGCTATGCCTTCGCCAAGCTTTGCCGCTTTTGCCATGCCAGTGGCAACATGCGCCAAACCATAACCCGGGGCCATCATAGTCACCATGCCTGGGACTGATCCGGATATGTCCTGTATGGCAGTGCCTAAGTTGTAACCGCCATAATTCCCGTCCTTGTCCTCAATCGTTTTTTGCGCGTCCTCTTGCGCGGCTTGCGATTGCCGTGCCGTCAATGTGTCATTAACCCTGCGGTTTGACTCTTCTAATAAATGCGACACCTTATCTGCGCCCAAGGCATTAAGACCCATGCTAGCCAAGCTGCTGGCATCGGAAACCCCTTTAAGCATCGGTATAGAAACATAGCTCCTAAAATCCCCCGCTTCTTCCGGTTTGGGTTCTTCAGGCTTAAGACCTACAAAATCACCCGTATAGCCGCGCCTTCTGGCATCCTGCATCAGCTCTTCGTCTGATTTTCCGGAAAGGCTAGGGTTTATTTGTCTGGCATAATTTAAGTCTATGGCCATTTTCTATGTCTCCCGACATTATTAAATTTATTGATTTTTTTGTTGGCGAGGAACTAATTCCGCTAATAACTTAAGTTTTTCTTCTTTATTATATTTCTTGCTATCCATTATTCTTTTAATTTCTAAATTAGGCTCAGTTTTTTGGTTATAAGTGTTATATATCCCTTGTGCCTGTTCCATGTACATTTTTTGTTTGTCTTTTCCTAAAAGATTGTCTTTTACCGATTTGCCATAGCCTTTTGCCGCATCCCAAATGTCTTGATAAGGATGGGCTTCTTCTTGCAAAGTATTGGCTTCTTCTGAAGGTTTATTATTGGTCAAAACATTCAAGCCTGGTTTTTCATTTGTGCGGCTAAACATGCTTTGTGTTTCTTGTTGGTTTGCCATGCCTGCAATCTGTTCAGCAGTAACCACTTGGTTTGTTCTTGGATTAAACCGTGCTTCTTGTGTAACTTCCTTTCCATCTGCATCTGTTGCTTTTTTACCATATTGGTCATAAACTGGTATTTTTACATTTACCCACTCATTTGTTTTTTCAAGCTTTTTGCCCTGATTGATAAGAGAACTGATATGCGACCTTATCTGCGGGTTGCTGTTCAGTTCATCAATCAATGCGGTATGCCCGTTGATCTCATTGGCAATATCATCGCCTGAAAAAGCAGCAATATTGCTGTAGTCCGGTTTTAATGGATGCCTGTCAGTTGTCATAACGGCGGGCTCGATAGCTCCACCTTGTTTTGTGACTGCCAAATGAATGCCAAACCTGCCAGTAGGTTTTCCCTGCCCGTCATTTATCGGAAAAATGCCTTCAACCTTTTTATCCAACACTTCTTTGCCATCCACGCCATTATTTATATGGTGCTTAAATATCGTGTTGAACGCATCTATGGCTTGCGGATTGTTTTTACTTGTTATGTCGCCACCCTGATAGTTTTTTAGGGTGTCTTGCAGCGTTTGTGCGGCATAATGATATTTGTCAGGGTTATCGTAAACGTCATATAAATTAAAGCTTTTGGCGGTTAACAAATCATTGTGCAGTTGGTCTAAGCCTTGTTTGTTTGTTGGCGGAATAAATTTTCCGTCATCAAAATAATTTTGCAGCCGTTGGTTTGCTTCTTCTATCTTTTGTTTTTTTACCGCTTGATCCCTTTCATATCTGGCATTTTTTGCCGCTTCTTCAGAGGCATTTATTGCCGCATTTGCCCTTGCCTGTTCACTGGCGGCATTGGATTGGGCGACGGACAATATACCATTCCTATATTGCGCTTCAGCCTTTTGTGTGGCATCTTTTATTGCCCTGTCGGCATCCTCGTTGGCATCTTTTGTGTCCAGTTCAGTTTGCTTAAACTTGCTTTCCGCCGCATGTTGTGACTTAACCTCGTTCAAGGTGGCGTTCTGCAAGCCATACGTCTGCTGGAACTGCTTGTCCTGCCGTTCCGCCGCCGCCTTCCGTTCCTCTTCCTCACGCTTGGCCTTCATGGTTTCGTTCACCATGCCGTAACCTTGTGCAAACCCGTCAGCAAATGACATAAATCCCCCTAGTTAAACAATCCGCACAAACCGGCAATCGCCGCCGCCGCACCTATGCCAAGGCCGATCGGCCCTAACGCCCCAAGTTCAGGCATTGAAGCCATCAAGCCAGTTTCACCAGCCGCTTCGCCTCCAGTTGCCAATGCGCCTTCCCCCAATGCCTCGCCTCCTGCCACGGTTGCATCGGGCGCAAGCGATGCCAGTTCCGGTGTCAATGATTCTGTTGCCGCCGCTGTACCGGATGCGCCCAATGCGCCAGTACCGGAAGAACCAATCACCCCCATTCCTGCACCTGACAAACCAGAACCGCTGCCTGACAAGCCACCAACTGTGCCGGACAGGCTTGTTGCAGGTGCGCCGCTTGCCAAGGTGGACATTTCCGGTGTTATTGAAGAAACTGCGGCGGCGTTTCCAGGCGCACCTAACGAAGCCGCTTTTCCAGCTCCTGAAAGGTAACTGGAAATCTGCGGGTAGGCCGCTATGCCCAACGCGCCCAGTGAACCCGCCATCTGCCCTTGCGCCTGTGCTTTTGCCGAGCGGTTAGCCATCGTCATATTAGCCCGTGCCGCCTGTAGCTGGTTGGCAAGCTGTGTTGCCTGATCGCTGGCATTCAGCGCACCTTCTAAGTTTAGCCGTCCTGTCTCAAGCAAATTGTTCATTATTTTTGCCCCACTGTCGCCGCTGCGCCCAATCCGCCGCTCATCACGGCATTCTTAAGGTCTTGGTCGGCCTGTACGGTTGAATTGTTGGCGTTCGCATTGCTCGCCGCGTTTGAAATGCCCGTGTTGGTTGCCAAGGCTTGGCTTTGCAATGCGTTCATGCCTTGCCCAAAACGTGACAAGTCGCGTGACTGCTGCCCCGCCGCGCTGGCATAGGCATTGTTCACGCCCGTCTGTGCGTTTTTAAGGCTTTGCGGCAAGAATGTAGTTTGCAATCCCGTTCCCATCTGGCTGATAAGATTGTTTTCCTGAGGCTCGAAACGGTTCTGGTAGTCCTGCCATTGGTTGTTGATCAGGTCGGCATTGGCGTTTGAAGCCACCGTGTCAATGGAAGAGGGTATCTGGCTAGGTGCTGAACTGCCCATCACGCCCCCGCATTTTGGTTGATGTATTTATTGGTGAGCGCCGCCATGCCCATCCCCGCAACCGTTCCGGGTATGGCAAGATTGTTCTGCTGCTGCTCAAAGGCATTTCCGGCGTTTTGTTGCTGCCCCGTCACTGACTGTTGGGCAACCGAACTTAGGCCTTGTATCGCCCCTGTAGACTGTCCTTGCCCCATCGCCACAATGCCTTGTTCACCTTGCAGCATCCGGTTAGTCACGCCTTGGTTGGCGGTGTTGGTGGCGTTCGCCTCGCTTGCGGCTTCCGGCAAATAATCGCCCATGCCAAGCCGTTGCCCACCCATAGACGCGCCCACATTGCCTGTTTGCGGCCCATTGGCTTGCTTAAGCGTGGTCGCTGCCATACCAGCCGCCGTGTCATGGTTGCCTTGGCTGTCCATGTTGGCGACTTGGTTCATCCATTGGTTTTCCAGCGGGACATACTTTTGCTGGTAATACTGCCACTTTTGGTTGGCGACATTTGCCAATGCGCGTTGTTGCGGGTTGTCTTGGTTGACAATCTGGGAGCCTCCGCCACCGCCGCCATAAAACTTGACGGGCAATAACAGGCAAAAAGGCCATAGGTTCTTAACCTTCATACGGGTTTCCTTACGCCCTCTCGGCGTTAGTCTTAGTTTACGGCGTAAACTCAGTGCTTGCCTTGTAAACCCTGAGTTTACCGGGCAAACTAATATTTACTTAAGTATCATGGTTTACCTTGATACCCCTTTCTTCCATACGTTTTTTGATGGATTCCAATCGGTGTTCAAGTTGCCTGACATGAGAATCGCTATAATGCATGTTCAACAAATATGCCTCTTCAACCGTGACAGTTCCCTTACAAAGCAAACCATTTAATATTTTTGTCCTTTCCAACTCGGCAACCGCCTTGTTAAGTTCGCTTTGCCATTCAAACGGCGTTTTTTTGTCGTCCATGTGTTTTTGATAATTTTCAAATGCGTTGTCACCACTTATAATAGAGCTGCTTCCCATAATTACCTGCCTAAATTGCAATTTTATATTCGCTGACGCATTGCCAGCCGTTTTTCTTGGCGACGCGCCTGAACCCCTCACGGGGCGATCGGAAAACTATCGAGGTGGCATGGATGGATTTTGCAATCAGGGCAATATCCTCGCGGTACGTTTCCAAGCCGTCATCCGCCATACTGTAACATAGCCAGACAAAAAGCTCCTTAGCCAATGTGTAAGGGTTTTCCTGTGGTTGAACAACGACAAAGCCATCTTTGCATGTATAGCAGAATGCCCTGCCCATCAGGCATTGCGCGTAAACGTCCTCGGGCTTCCAGTCCATGCCCAAACCCTGTATCTCTTCCACAAACGGCTTTATGGCATCCCATACTTGCCGAATGTCACACAACTCAAAACGCCCGAATGTCATACCGCCCCTATGCAACGCCACTTGCTTGTCACGCCATTATATAAAAAACTGGCCGTCAGCTTGTTGGTGGAAACAGTGGTTGTCGGCAATGCCACCGTGCTTGCCTCAAATGCGCTACCCCATGTGATTGCCCGTGCCGCCGTACCCGTTATTTCAATCAACAACGCATCGCCTTCATTGGGTGTTCCCGTCATGGTGAACCCGGTTATTGCAACCGCCAATCCCCTAATTTGGAATATGTCACAATTGTCAGTGTTGACGGAAGGCGTAGCCGTTGACGCAACCTGTATCACACGCCTTGTGTTGCGTTTGTTTGTGAATGTTATTGCTGAACTGGCATAACTTGACAGTTGGCTTGCTACATAAGTCAAAGTGGCATAACTTGACAGTTGGCTTGCCACATAAGAAACGCTGGCAAATCCTTGGGCGGCAACAAATGCGGAAACAGCAGACCACGAAGGGAACAAGGACATGCTTGAGCTATCATCTTGATTGTTGCTTTTGTTTGCCGTGTTTTCAGGCGTGTAACCCAGTGCATTTAATATCATTAGGTTGGTTATGATATTGTTCACAGATTCCGATGTCATCTGTGTGAATGAATTGACACCCTCGCGCACCGCCGACAAAAAGTTCTTTAATATCGGGTCGCTAACATTGGGTACTGACGGCACTTTCCTTGTCATGACAACTCCCCAACACTGTTGGCAATGGATATTGAATCAACGGAACTCGTGCCTGACAACTGCACATAAAATTCCTTGGCACGGTAGCCGGAAGGCAGCCTAAAAACATTGTTGTCGCTTATCGCCGCACTGAACACCGGGTATCCGTCGGCCCATAACTGCAATGTCACCGCCCCGCTGGCATAGATACGCCCACAAGCCGGGCATATGGGCATAGGCACACGGACAGGCTTGCTCTTCCATGTGAACATCATTGCATTGCCGGTCTCCCAGCTCCAAATAATGCCGGTGCTGTCCAGCAAATACAGCGTGTCGGTTGACAGATCATTGTAGCCGCCAACAATCGTAGGCAAACCGCTTAATGTCGTCAGCACCGGGGGGCTTTTGCGCATGTCAAACATGAACCCGTTTGCGCCGGAAAACCCAACATAAACGCCTTCATAGTAAAACCCGTACAAGGCCGCCGGAGGGAACGCCGCTTGCCATTGCGGTAAGGTATAAAAATCCAAGGTGGCGACATCAATTTGCGCCTGCTGTATGGCAATCAGACCGTCCGGTGAAGCCGCCATAACATAGCCGCCCATGTCCACACAGCTTTTGCGGAACGGTACGGATTGTGCGCTGTCAATCTTGATTGCCGTCAGCAAGTCAGGTGATGTGCCGGTGACAAGGTAAGGGTTTCCCTGTGTGAACACCACAATAGAATCCGTTGTGACCGCCAATGCCGTTATCAGGAACGGAAACGCAAGCTCATTGTTGGGATTCCATGCATGGGGCATGAACAGTTCGCTGACACACAAGGTGTTGCCGTAATAACCGACAAAAAACCCGCTGCCCGTTGACTTTAGGCCAATCATTGCGGCGGGCGGCGCAAACCAGTTGTTTGATGGCAATGTTTCGCCCAATGCAGTGTCGGAAATGCTGTCGGCATACGACAACGTGCCTATGGCAACATCGGCAACAAACTCAAACGTGGTGCTGTTAGTTCCTTGTGCGGTGCGGTAAATTCGCCTTAAACCTGTGCTAAGGTTGTAATTGATGAGCGTTTCCGTACTGAAACCCAGCGTCACGGTTTGCCCGTTTTGTACGGAAATGACAGCCACCGGGGTTTTCATGGGCGGCCCTTCCTCGCCCAACGGCGACACATAAGTGAATGTGTAAAACCGCTCATAGGCCGTTCCTGTGCCAGTGCCGGAAACAACCGCGCTGGCTATTTTCCCGTCCGAAGGTTGCGGTATGCCCAGCCTGTAGCCATTTGGTGTTCCATTCCCCGACGGCCTTCCCGTAAACGTGTATTCAGGATAGCCCTTTGAAGGGTCGGTGTAATAAACCCTGCCATACAAATCAGCCGGGACAGGGCCCATTGCAACATCGACATTAGGCGAATCCCAATACAACCAAGGTGGTGATGAATATTTGTAAATGGTGGAAGGCACATAGCCCAATGTGCCGGATGGGGAAGCCGCCACCTGGGTCAAACCGTTCAATGGCCTGATAGAACCACGGTCAACACGTAGGTTTTGCGCCACGGTGGCCATATTGGTGTCCAGCAGCGGCGGGTTGACTTTAGGGGCTATGCCGCCAAACTGGCCTATGCTGATGCTCATTGCATTGCCTTGTCATTGTTGGCATTGGTGTCTCCGCTGAACTTTCCGCCAATCGCCTGCATGAACATCTGGTAATGCGCTTGGCTGCGCTGCGCTTGGTTGGCGCTGTCTGAATCTTTGGCAAATGCACGGTACAACACATAATCCAGCAACGCATTGCGGTAATACGGCATTATTGTTATCTTTTCGCCTATTGCACAATTGGTTATCTGTTGTGGTATCTGCGCGTATATTATTTCAATGTATTGCGGGTAATTGGGTTGTGGTGGCCAAACATAAAATGCCGAGTTGTTGTCCACTGCATCATACATTACATGGACAACCGATCCGGATGGGACATCGCTAGTCCATGACGGATAAAACCTGTCCATTGTTTTTCTGTCTATTTGCCTTATTGCCGCGCCCGGTGTCTTTCCGTCTACTCCCATATTGCGGACAAACTCGACAATGCGGATAGAGTCCTCCGGGGATGATTGCAGGCTGCCCGCAACCAATTGTATTTGTTGTGTGTTGGCATTTGAATTGACAACCTGTGTTGCCACCTCAAGTTGTCCGGCATTAAGCCACGACAACAGTTCACTTTGTGTCCAGCGTGAAAATGCGACATCATTCAAAAGCACCGACGCATCGTTAATTATTGATACGGCATCCGTCCGGTAGGACGGTTCTATCGTTATTGAAAAATCATAAAAATAACCGTCCGAACTGTACCCGTCAACAGAATAATTGAGCATGGCTGGGCCTATGTTTTTTGTCAGTCAAAAGGCATCACATGGTCACCAAGGCGCGGTAAATGGCGTCTGTCATGATAACGCCGCCCGTATTGGGGTCGGGATGGATGCCGTCGCTGTAATACCAAGGGCAGTAGGCATTGGTGAAGGCATAGGCCGAGGCGTTGTTGTTGGGTAGCCCAAAATAGCCTTGCATGTCGATGAACGAGTAACCGTTGTCCGTTGCGATTTTACGCATGACTTGGGCAAAAGCCGTCATAGGGTAAGCGTTGGTGTTGCGTTGGTTTTCCGCCGGGGAAATCAGCAGGATGTCACACTCCGGCAATACCGAACGTATATTGGCTATGATGGTTTGCAGGTACACGCCATATTGCATGGGGCTGTAGCCGTTGATCTGCTCGTTTCCGCCAAACAGCAGGGTGACAACATCAGGGTTAAGGGCTTGCAGGTTTGCCGCCCATGCCGCTTGTGTGACATTGGCCCATTGTTGGGTATATGAGCCGCCCCCGGCTATTTTATGCAGCCTGACGCCATTGGCCGAGCTTTGCAGGTCTATCCCTGCCAGTGTGACTGTGCCGGACACCACTTTAATGCGTAAGGTGTTGGCAGTTCCGGGTATGCCGCTCAGTGTAATATGCCCCGCGCCCACTGTGCTTAGGGAGATGTTGCCGCCATAGGTTGACCCATCGTTCCATGACACGGCAATAACGCCCGTGCCGTTGCCCGAATAGTACAGGATGGCGGCTGTCTGGTTTGCCGGGAATCCCAAACGCACATAGTCATTTGCAGTTGAGCTGGCAATAGTGGACAAGGATGGCGCGTTGCCGCTGGCGTTGTTGTATGAACACACCCATGAACCGATGATTTGAAACAGGGATATGCCGCCCGTTAGCCCCCATGACGCGCCCAGATCGCATGTTGAACCGCCGCCCGAATATATCGGCTGGTTGCCTGTCGTCCACGGGGCGGAATTGTATGGGGTTTGGAAGCCGAAACCGAACCATCCCATACCTGCGTTGCCGTATGATCCCCAAAGCTTGCCCAACAAGGGGCTAGTCCAAATGGCTGCCCATTGGGTGTAGGAGTCGCCAATACAGGCTATCACCAGTTGTGATGTGGTGGTGATGCTTGATGTGTTGGTGTAACTGGCAAGCCCCAATGCAATGCGTTGTAGTTTAAGCCGAACGGCCCTTAAGTAACACAAACCGAACTTGTTATCTATCGGCTGAGAGGTGTAAAAGTTGCCGCCTAAGTCCATAACGCCGCCGCTTGATAGCGATTCAGACCCGATTATATTGTTCAGGCTGCCAACGCCAAGGTAACGCGCACCCAGTGTGTTTGCGTCGTATTCGTTAGAGCCAACAAGGTTTGCGACACAAGAGCCGTCAAGGTAGAGGCCATAACCTGTGTTGGCGGTGAACACGTTGTTTTCCACTACATTGTTTTGGCCTTGCAAAAACAGGCCGTGGCAACCGTTCTGCGCACCTTGCAGGATGTTGTTGGTGAACACGTTATGGTTAGCCAACAAGCCGGCACCGATATTGCCCGTGCCGCCGCTGGTGCAGTTGCTTAGCCCTATGTTGCCGTCAATGGTGTTGTAACCGGATTGGTTGTCAACGGTGATGCCTTCCAAGCCGTTGCTTATCAGGATATTGGAGGTGATGCGGCAATAACGCGCTTCTGACATCAGCAAACCGACCGCGCCATTGTTGTGCGAATTGACTTTGTTGACACTGCATCCCGTCAGCCAATTGCTGGATGACGCGCCCCATAGCCCAAGACCTTGACCGCCGCTTTTGCGTGTCTCAAAATTCCTGAATGAGCAGTAGTTGCCCCAACACGCTATGTTTGCCCCGTTGCTTGGCGACAAATTTGCGCCGTCAAACACGCCATTGCCTGAAATGGCCCAGTAGTTGTTGGAGATGTACAGCATGGTGGCGAATGTGCCGGTTTGCGTGACCACCGCGCCTTCCTGCACGTCAACATGAACATAGTCCTTGGTGCTGGTTATCTGTGATTCCCATAACCATGTACCGGGAGGTATGATGATCTTTCCACCCGTACTGCCTAGGCTGTTCATCGCCGCAAGGAACGCCGCCGCCGCCCCGGATGTGCTAGGCACTGCGCCATAGTCGGTTATTGAAACCGTTTCGCCCAGTTTGGCGGCCACGTTTCTGGCCACTGCACCAGCGCCTGTTTGGATAATGCCTATCAGCGCCGCACCCGCGCTTGAAATTAGGCTTGCTATGGATGACACGCTCCAGTTGGCGTTGGTTGCAATACCGCTAAAGTTACCGTCAATTTGTGTGGTCGTAAGCCCGGTGTTGCTTGCCGAGCCACGCAAAACAGGGCTAAAACTGGAAGGTGGTGTCAATGACATGGATAACCCCTAAAATCTATCGGTAATAAAGCGTGACGTGGCTAATCCCGTCAGCGGTTGGATTCCTTAATCCTGTCTTGATGTAACGCTTGGCCTCATCTATGCCAGCATCAAATTTGGCTTTGTAGAATTGCGCCAAATCAGGGTTGCTCCATTCGGCATTGGGTTGTGCCATCAGCAGGAACTTTGAACCTGCGGTGATATGGTCAAACCAGCGGTTGCAGAACTCATTGTCCAGTGTCGGCAATGCGCTCCTGTCCGGCATCATTGACACGTTGACAGTCAGGTAGGCCGATCTGTCTATTCCGCTGTCCGGCGTGATCTGGAACGTGTTTGAGGTAAGGCAGCAGAAGAACTGCACATAATCGTCAGACTGGTCTTGCCGCCATCCCGGTACATTCTTGTCCAGCCATTGCTGGCTTGCACCTTGGACAAGATTGTTGAATATCTGGTACTCATTCGAATAGTCCAAGTCGTAACCCGTCGGCGGTGTCGGTGATGTGCTTTCCGAACCGTCCGTGAAAAAATAAACGGTGTAACTGCCATTGAACAGCATCGGTGATATGACGCTGTCCAACTGGAATCCGGTAGGCACGACGATGGTGTAAATCCCCGTGCTGACATCCGTAGCCACATTGCTTGATACAGAATAACTCAAGTCAGTGGCGGGGTTGAGCGTGTAACGGTAAGCCGTAGTGTCCTTGCAAAATGTCCTGAACGCCTCGCGCACCGCCCGTTGCACCAGCGGTATCGGAACACCGGGGCAATCCATCACCACATCGTCATAAAACGTGGTGTAATCAGCCACGGCGCACCGTGCGCGTCTTAACCATTACGGATGGCTTTGTTTCTTCACGCTCGGCAACAACAGAAAAAATGCCAGCATACGCCTGTCCTGACAACACTTTATCGGCATCCGCCTCGTCAAGCTCAATACAAGGGCTGTACTGGCTTAACGTGGCGACACAAACTCCATCCACATAAACAGGCATTGGCTCTTGCATATCTTCCCGTATAGCAAGCGTGACTTTTTTCATTACAGCGTACCGGCAAATTCACCATCAACCATTATGCCAATATTGGCACATGCCGTGGAGGCCGCAGGTGTCGTTGTCGATGTTCCGGCGGTGATCAAAATCCCCAAATAATAGGAATTTTGCAATGTCGACCTTTGTGCCAATTGGTTTGCAACAGACGTATAGTTTTCTACGGCTTGTGGGAATGTCTGAAACCATTCATTGTTCATTCCACCCGCCAAGACTAATTGGGTGTTTGGTATCGGATATGCCGGAGTGGTGGTGTTGCTTGCGCCTCCGACTGCACCCGTACCCGCCAAAACACTAAATGGGACAGTTGCAACTGAAGGAAAGACTGCTTGTTGGTTAACCAGGGTTTGTGCTTGCGCCAATGTTGCAGTCGCGGCACTTACATACTGATTGGTTACTGTTCCACCAGATGGCGGAACTGCACCGGCCTGTAAAATGATGTCCGGTAAATTTGCAGCCACACCATACGCACCGGACGAATTGCCGACAAAAATGGAATTGTTTTTAAGACGCAAACAAAACTGAACCGTCGCCGATGTTCCGCCTGATAATAACGCCTGATCAGTTTGCAAAGAAACCTCTTGCAACCGGACACCTTGCGGAATTTCAACAAGTGGTATTTCAATCGTATCGCCGGAAACCAACGTAAGAGAATTGAAATAACTTGATAATTTTGCATAACCAGCAAATGTCGCGCCTGACGAGTCCTCGCCAGAATAAATGGGCTGTCCAATAGAAGCGCCCATTTGATAATATTTTGACATGATCTTTAACTCCTAAATGGCACTTCCGCACCGTGGTTGGTTTTAATATTTGCCCGTTCCGGATGCAGTTGCCCCGGCATAATCAGCAGTGCCGATTGCCGGTGCATACGAGTCAATCACCAT
>Ga0208255_100015_pt1 | contig 31623 bp, 40 predicted proteins | sample CryBogCBH06Jun08_FD_184600 | JGI IMG/M metagenome (GOLD analysis project Ga0208255, IMG submission 184600) | Freshwater microbial communities from Crystal Bog, Wisconsin, USA - CBH06Jun08 (SPAdes) | ecosystem: Environmental > Aquatic > Freshwater > Lake | place: Crystal Bog, Wisconsin, USA... | reverse complement strand
GGTGTTTCTTCTGGACACAACTTCTTCCAGAAGAAACACCTTATACAAGATGTGTTTTTTATTTTCAAGGGTTAAATGACTCATATGTATTAAGTGTTATTTTAACTAATTTATTGAGTCTAGATAATTATAGAGTACAACATACATTTCGTTATAATTTAATTAATAAATATAATGTTTTTTATGATACATTTAATAATCATATCACTATTAATACAAATTCATTAAATACAAGTTTAACAAATTTAATTGTGAATAAACAAGCTCTATATTATAATCAACAATTTGCGAAATATGGTATAACATCCAATACTTTTGCGAACCTCGCTACACAAAATACATTACTACTTGCTGTTCTAACAGATATGTATAATTATTTACAATTATATTTTGCTACAGTATTCGGTGTTCCGTATAATACATATAGTTTAGATTATTTTGGAACGCAATCAAATCTACTATATTTACAAAATGGTTTTAATGCGAATATAAGTAGTAATTATGATAGTAATGTTATTCAAAATAGTAATAATCCTATCAGTAATAATATTCTTTCTAATTTTCAGAATCTTCCATCTTATTATTGGCCTTCGCTAGCAAGTAATCCATCATCAAATTTTTCAAATGGTACAAATATTTCTTATTATAATGGAAATCCATATAATTTACAAGCAGATATTCCAGAAGAATATCATAAATTAATAGATTTTTCAACAGAAACTATATATAATTCTAAACTATTAAACCATGTTGATTGTGTAGCAAATATTAATCCAGCAAGTTATACTGTATTTAAATTTAAAAATGCGTATCGTCAAACTCTTAAAGTAGAAACTCTTCCTAGACCTACAAAATACAGATATCCAGAATATAATGCTATTACATATGATGCTTCTCATATAGCACTTTTTGATAATTCATATAATTTTATTTTTAATAATAGTAATAATGTTTTAGTAAATTCTAACATTTCTATAGCTTCTATTCCAGGATTTTCTAATACTCAATCTAATTTTGCTATATCATTATCAAATTCATATGCTCTTTGGTCAAACACATATGCTATTATAACATCAGCACAAACAGAAAATTATTTTAGTTTTATACCACCACTACCGCTTCCTTCATCTAATTCAATTGCGTATAAATACAATTTGAATATAAATATATCAGCATATCCTCTTGGTTCAACATTTCCTTCCGCATTAGATGTTTTTGTTTATAGAGATATAGGTGCTTATTATGCTGATATTTCTGCTAATAGAAATGAATCTAAATTTAATTATTTATCTTCTAATTTAATTCCAACAACTGCTTCAAATATAGATATTACATTCCAAGCATATCAACTACCGAGTATAACACAAACATTTTATGTAATACTAAGATCTCAAAATACTAGCCCACAAGTAGTAAATTATGTAATAGCTCCATATTTTACTTCAAGTAATTTTACAGTTCTTTCTAACTCATTATCTAATTTTAATCCATTAGCGAATCCACAAAATAATCTTAATAACTTCTTATATTCTCGTTCTTATGATACAAATTATTTACATTTACCTTCATATTCTAACCTCTATCAAGGAACCCCAGACAAAAGTTTTTTTGCGGATTTATCATACAATGAAGTTCCAATGGGCTATGATACAAATGGAGTTTCAACTGATTTAACACATTATATTGGATATATTCAAAATCAACCAACTTCGAATGTGATTCCTAGTGCTACATTTAGAGTAGATCCAATTACACAATATGTGTTTAAAGTGGCAAATGGTAGCAACGCATATAATTCTACAACACAAACATATTTTTATACAAATACTTCCAATAAGTTATTCACACCTCAAGCAGCTTCAAATTATACTCCAACAATTCCTCCTAAACGACAATTCTCACAAGTTCATTATTATGCGAATACTTATTTATCAAATAGTCATAACCAACCTCCATTAGAATCCTATTATATTTCTCCATATGTAGCATCTTATAATTCTAACTTATATTCCAATACTCTCAATGGATATACATTAGATGTTTCTGGTAATTTACAATTTGGCAATGGAGTCTATGGACTCTCATTAATACCAGGTCAAGGAACATGGGATATTCAGCGATATATGTTTAAGAGTATTTTTAATCAAAATTCTTGGAGTCAATCAAATTCACAGTATTATAATTCTGATCCAAATTTAAATATAAAATATTTAGGAATTTATTATAATTCTGTATTAGTTCATCAAAATATTTCTAATATAATTCTAACAAATGCTATATCAGTGTTACAATTTTCACAATATACAGTGTATAATACGTCAAATCTAGATTTTGGATTTGGTTCTGAAGGAGGAACATATTATGAATTTACTAGAAATTATACATTTCGAAATGGTTACTATTCTTATTTATATGGATTTTCTGAAAATTCTAATACAATCACGAATGACTTGAATAATGGATATACTATACTCGCATTTGATTCTAATCAAAGAATTATTCCATTTATTGGTCTTACTGGTTCAACCGTTCCTTATCCATATTATTCTGATGCGATAGCATCAAATTCTTATTTAGATGGCACTACTGGTATCTACGGAAATTCTCTTATAGTTCCACAAATAAAGAGTTCTCCAGATTTAAATAGAGGCCCTCCATCAAGTACTAGCCAAACACAAAGTCAATATGAACAATCGATGCCTATTGGAACAACCTATCAAGCATATTCTTCAAATTCTCAAATGGTAAATTCTACAATCTATCCTTTCTCAAATATTGGATTCACATTGGATAGAATTATTACAGATATTTCTGGATTTTTATTAACTCAAACAACAGATTTTCAACTTTACACATATGATAATACTTCGAATAGACAATTTACATTCAAAACTTCATTTACAGTTGATGAGATTTTTGGTTCTTTTAATTCGAATATGAGTTTTGTGAATGTTGTAGCAAATGAAAACGAATATGCTTTCTTAGTATTATCAAATAATCTAGGTTCTACAAATCTTCTTATTAACACATACAATCCTACAACATATTCTATTACAAATCGTATTAATGCTCCTATTTCTGGTATTATATATTCTAATATAATATATCAATCATTTCAGAATTTTACTTATAATAATTATGGTGGGTTTAATTTCTCATTTATTGAAGATTATGGAACATCAAATTTCAATTATGTAATATCAGTCCCAACAGCGCCATCAAATCCAAATACTTTAGATTCATACAATACATTTCTTTATTCTTCAAACATTTCTTATACAAATACTTCAAATACTATTACAAATATAACAAAAACATCTTCAGATCCAGCATCTATATCATATTTTACAGTCTATCAAAATCCTCGTGAAAATATGGGACGATTTTATGTTGGCGTCTATGGTAGTTCTGGAATAAATCAATTATATTATGTAGATCGAACATCAAATATAAGTTACTCAAATTGGTTACCACAATCTAATTATTTATGTTATTCTATATCAAATACTATTAATAAAATTACTGCGTATAGTTTGAATATTAGTGTTGATATGATTGCGATTACTAGAAATCCTATACAAGATATTATATATGGATTTGCTCTTAGTAATCCAACAAAGTTTTATCAACTTACTTCTTATACATCAGCATCTATTCTATACAATTCAAATGCTATTTTCACACAATCATCAAATACATTTTCAACAAATGTTAAGGAGATAGAAGCGGGTTATAATGGAGCATTATGGTTTAATGATAATCTTGGAAATATATATGGAAATAGAAATATTATTAATGATAGTATTAATAATGTTTTAATATATTCTTGGCAACTATTCTACCCTACCCAACGTGTAGTCTTCAATAATATAAGTAAATCAGTGAATCTATTACCAGATTTATCTGGATTAGACTATCCAGAATTGTATCATACAGAATTATTTTTCTACAATAATTCTAATTCTTTTAAGCAAGATTTATTACCAACTAGTAATATATGTCCATGGGGAAATGAAAGTGCTTCAAATTTCTATATATCAGATACTCATTTTTCTGGATATTATTTTAATGCTTATACATCATGTATTCCATTAGAGCCATCATCAAATGAATATTATTTAGCAGTAAGAAATTATTCTCCAACAGAAAAATCACAAGTGTATATGCGTTTTTCATTACCAAACCGTTATGATTTTGGTTATGCGTCGTTTCAAGATATTTCAAATGAAACATTATTACTTTCTACAAGTCCTCAACTTTTCAATCCAAATTATTCTAGTAATTTACAAGCATTTAATAATAATTTTATTTTTAGTTCAAAGATATTTGGTTCTAATATAGTGCCAGGATTTAATGGAGTTGATATATCAAATGTGACAGGATTTGGAAGTTTTATGTCTAATTTCCAAAACTACTATAATGCTTATTTATCAAATATAGGATTAATTAATAATATAACAAATGCTGTAAATTCAAATCTATCAAATTTTATTTCATATGATTTACAATATATTATACCGCCAACGGCAGCGAATCGTCAAAGTCCTACGCAGCCAATATTATTTTCTATTTTATGGCAAAGTCAATTATCACCATCATATATGAATCTATCGGATAATTGGGGATTGGGTTGGAATTTAGGATATAATAAAGTGGATACTCCTTATGATATTGTTCAAATTGCTCAATCATTCTATAAGATTCTTGATGATTATATTACTCTACGATTGAATGACGAATTTGATGTGAATCGTGTGGATACAACAGCGAAAGAAAATATATCAGCCACACTTGAATCAACTGGTGCTACGAAAGCATATTATGGTAAATTATTACTAGCTCCATTTGGTTCTTATGCCCAAACAATGGTAATGAATCCTATTACATTTAATCCTCCATTAGGAAAATTAGATAAATTATCATTTACATGGTATAATACAACAACGAATACTATTATTGATAATTCAGATTGTGAATGGAACGCAGTAATTCAAATTGTAGAAAATATCGATGTAGTAACAATAGGAAATCCTCCAATTTTAAATCCTAGATAAGATTTAGATGGGAGATTCATTGTTTCCAACAGAAGGTAAATTTCCATTAGAAAATCAAGGACCAGCAGATTTTTTTCCTCCAGTATGTAATCAATTTCATTTTGATCCTACACAAGTGATAAGACATACTTTACCTGAACAAAAATATGAGATTCCTCTTCCTCTAGATCCTCGCCCTTGGACAAAAGTATGTTTAGATTATGTCAATTCATCAACAAATGAACCCGCACCAATGATTGATCCTACGATTGCTTTTCCGGCTGGAGGATTTTTTCAAGATCCTAATCGTTATTCAGCATCAATAGATGATGAATCTTCATTAAGACGTCTTGATCAACGATTAAGAAAATGTGATAATTTTCAATTTGAACCAAATACGAATGGTGATATGTTTAATTCAAGATTATTAGTTCCTACTAGTTCAAATACAACATATAGTAATATTCCAGATATTGCTATGCCAAAGGTTTTAATGTCAGTAGGTCCTTATAAATGTCGTGCGGAAGCAGATGCTGTGAATGTAGCAGTAAATGAAAGACCATTTTTTAATGCTACAAAACAGAATCGTTATTATGTTACATCAAAGCAAACTGGAGTTCCAACAAATTTAGTAGTACGAGATCCTTTACCGAGTGATTTTGCAAATACGAGTAATCCTAGAGCATTATATACATAAATTAAGTTTTAGATCATATACATAAATTAACTTTTAGATCATATACATAAATTAAGTTTTAGATCATATACATAAATTAACTTTTAGATCATATACATAAATTAAGTTTTAGACAAAGCAATTTTAAGAATATGATTAGAAATTTCTTTTATATTTGATGGAAGTTTTAAAGTAAATAATTTTCCATCCAATGGAATAAAGATTCCAACACTTTCTATAGATTCATCAATAAATGATGAACCTATAGCAAGTCTTAATAAATCACTAGATTCAAAATGTATTTTACCAATATTATATATAGAAGAATCTGTTTTTATATCAAACATTTCTTGAATATTATCTTGATTTTCTACATATACAGAAGTTCCTATAATATTCTTTCCAGAAAACCACATACTAGTATATTCTTCTACGCATTCTAAAAATTTTATTAATTCTTCATCATCTAAGAAGTTTTTAGATTGTGTAGCACGATACATAGCAACATTTCTTCCTTCTGCTACCATTCCTAATGCTCCAATTCTCCAAATATCAAATAGACAATTTTTCCATGAAATACTAGAATCTATAATTCTACGCCAGTTATCTAAAATATCTCCTCTCCACTGAATAGGTACAACAAATCGAGATGGCCCAATGGTAAATTCTTTAATATTATATTTATGAAAACGTAGAGGTCTTAATTGTCCTCGTATTTTTCCCATGATACTACAAGCATTTACAATATCTTTTGGAGTCCAAGAAATATTATTTTTCTTAGACCAAATTTCTAACATTCTATAATCTATATTTGGTATATCTGAACCTAATGATTGTTCTCCAAAATAACTATATACTAAGAATTGTATTTCATCTTTCCATTTAGTAAAAAAATCAAAATCTTCACTAAAAATACGTAGAGTAAAAATTAATTTTTCTGATGTAGGGTCTCTATATTTTATACCATACAATGAAGATAAATGTCTTTTTATCCATACATTTAGAAATCTTTGAAAATCTCCTACATTTTCATTAGTAATCCATGATGGTTTTTTCCAGAACATATCTGCTGGATAAAGACTTGAAACTATTAATTGATCAGTTGAAAACCAATCTAAATATCCTTGAGTTCTTAGATTTGTAATATCTTCTGTATTCAAACATCCTAATATATCTATAAGACGTTTTCTTGTTCTACCTAATTCAAATTCACTCAACATATATTTTGCCAATCCATGATATGTTAATAGTGTATTTGGAATTTCTCTAATAAATCTACTAAGATTTCTTTCATCATTTGTATAACTAAAATATATTTGTTGTTTTGCTCTAGTAACAGCAACATAAAATAATCGTCGTTCATTAATAATATCATCTTTCTTTTTAGAAGAAGGAAATACATCATCATTCATATGAATCAAATATACAATATCCCATTCTAATCCTTTAGAACTATGAACGGTTACTAAATCTATAGTATTTTTATTTATATTTTCTTTACTTACTTCATTTCTCATATCATGAATACCAATATCAAATAATGTATATGAAATATTTTTCATAATAAATTCATCTTCAAATCTATATAAATCGCTATTCATTCTACTCATAATAGCAATAGTAGAATTATTATTATTTTTTATATTTTGTTGAATATCTTTAATAATCCAAGATGTTTCATCACATATTCTATAGAAGAAATGGATATTGGGTAATATTTTAGTTCCTTTATGATATGAAGTCATAGTATGTTTCCAAGGTAGAGTAGGAATATATTTCATAACAGAATTTGCGACTTGGACGATATTTTCGGAGGATCTATAATTGATATGAAGTTGATCATCAATCAAATTTTTAAGATTTTTTTCAATATTTAAAATAAAATTTACATCACTTCCTCTCCATGTATAAATATTTTGACAATCATCTCCAACTATAATTAATCGTGCTCCAATATGATGTAAGCGTTGAATCATTTTCCATTGAGAACTATTAATATCTTGAAATTCATCAACGAATATATATCGTATTTTTCCAACCCATTTACGGCCTTCATATGTTTGTAGCCATTTTTCACCCATACATATTAGTTCATCAATAAAATATAAAGTTTGTATGGAAGAAGGATCATATTTTTGTAGAAGACTTTTTGCCAATCCATGAAAGGTTCCCGCCCACACTTGATTCTCTCCAATTAAATCATATAATTTATGTTTCATCTGGTTAGCAGAATTTCTTGAAAAAGTTAAAAGAACAATTTGATTTGATTTTATAGCATGATATTCAATTAAATACGCAATTCTAGCAGTGATTGTTGTTGTTTTTCCAGAGCCTGCTGATGCTATTATACGTTGATTTACATCAAGAGGTCTTGTTATAGCAATATATTGTTCTTGATTAAGATGTATATTTTTTTTTGAAAATGAAAACATTTATGTATTGCGTAGATTATCTATATAAACTAGTGTTATATTATTTAGATGGATGATTTACAATCTATTCTTGATACAATTGTTAGATTTGATGAAAATAATAAATGGAATTTAATAATATATCAAGTATGTTTTTATTGTTTTCGTTCTTTTATAGAAGATAGAATTGTATCATCAACCCAAGTAATTCCATGGACTTCATTAGATCAATTATGCGAACAATTTTGTGATGAAGAATGGAAATCATGTATAGATGAAATATTTAATCCAGATTCTTTAAAAGATTTTGAAGATACTGAATTATTAGAAACATTTTTTATAAATTTTACAGAATCATTTGATGAATTAATTAAAACAGAAGATACTACAAATCAAGATAATTTTACAGAATTTCTTGATATAATATTATTTAAATTCTTTCAAAAAAATGAAGAATATTGTATATTTCCTACAACGATAGATGAACCATTAAATCTTGAAAAATATACTATTCTACGAAATAAAAGATTTTTTTCTGAGTCTAAACCAATAAGTAGTAAAACATTTCATAAAAGGCTTAATGGAACTCCTATAAGAAAAAAAATAATATTCTCAAAAACTAGAAAAAATAGAGTTAATAATTAGATATGTTTTCATATTCATCTGTTCAATCGCATAGGGTTATTACTCCCGAAGGAGAAAAAATAAAAGAAACTCATGTGAATGTAAATAATGGCAAAGGGACAAAAACAGTTATTTTAAAAGATAATAAAAAAATTCATAAAGATACTATAGCATTAAAGAAAAGTGAAATAAAAAATATTCAAAAACATAAATTCATGCCAAATTTTTTTAAAAAATCTCTAAAAAATATAAAAACTATGCGTAAGAAATTAAAACAAAGGAGTGTCACTAAGAAAAAGGGATGATAGAAATATTAATAATATTATCATTTATATTTTTAATATATGCTTTTTTTTATAAACAAGTTGTAAATCAATATAGTATTAATCAAATACAATTTGAATCGATGGGAAAATTAAATGAATTATTAAATGATAAACTTCCAATTATAGTAAAAGATGTTCCAATATGTCAATCAGTATATCCAACAATATTATTAAATAATCAAAGATTTTCTAAATTTCTAAAAGAATTTTTAGAAAAAAGAGATCCATGGTTACCAAATAATATAGAATTTCAAACATATTTTGCGAATGAAACTGGATTTCATGTATACGGTGATAGAATGTGGAAACAACATTTTTATACTACACCTTTATCTGAATATATATGTTCTATGAAAAGTAAAATTTTTTTCCAATCACAACCACTTATATCAACAACAGCAATTAATACAATAATTATTCCTATATTAGGAAAATATGTAGTAACATTAATAAATAAAGAATATGAATCATTATTACCAATGAATAAAAAAGAATTATATTCTATTGAAACTTGTGGAAATGAATTACAATATATTGATGTTGTTCTAAAACCGAATAATGTATTAATTCTTCCCGCTCATTGGTTTTATATAATAAAAGAAGAAGAACCATATAGTTATTTTGGAATTCATGAATATCATGAGCCTATAAGTTTGCTTCAAGATTATCTAAACACAAATTAAAAAAATTGTTTATACTAATTATAAATAATTAGTAGATAAATGGATTCATCAGATATATATGATGATATTAAACAATCAATGAAAGAAATTGTAGAACAGACAAATACGATATTAAAACATTCATTTAGAGCCTATAAAAAAATAAAAGAAAAAACTCTAGTTTTAGATGATGTAAAACTATGTCCAAGTGAATCTACAAAAGAGTGGTTTTCTCAACGAAAGATAGAAACTATAACTATCCCCGAGTTCTTTAATTTAGTATTTCAAGAAGCAGCAAAAGAAAATCGTTTGGATTTTACTTTAAAAACAATAGAATTTAATGATTATGATGCGAAAGTATTTAATTTTGTTTCGAATACAAAAATTCACATAATAGATTTCTTTGAAAAATTACCAGAATATTTTGAATAATATATTTTCTAAATAGATGTCTTCTTCTGAACCTAACTGGACTCGTCAATTTTCGAATGAATCTGTATGTAACTATTTTTACTATTTATCAGTTGCTATTTTAATTCTAGGAGTAATTGGAACTCTATATTCATCATATCTTATTAGTGTTGCTCCTAAAGGATTGGGTTCAATTCTAGTTGTTGGATTAATTGGACAACTTGCTGGATTGACAATATCATATTTTATTTATCTATTTGCTTATTTAACATGCTCTAGATCATTACTCAAGTAATTGAGAACTTATAGTCCATACTGAGAACTTATAGTCCATAATTTTTTATCCAAAAAATTGAATATAAATTTGTAAAAAAGTAACTTTACGGATTTATTAGTTTCTTTTCTTAGAGTATATTATCAATGGAAACTATGGATAACAAAAAGAAAAGCCCCTTTATGTCATCAAAATCAAGAAAAGTTTCAATGGATGCTTTAACTCTAGAAGATGAGATTCCCCAACCAGTACTCCCAGAGCCTTTATTGATAGAAAACAAAGATAGATTTGTAATTTTCCCCATTAAACATTCTGATCTCTGGCATAAATACAAACAGCATGTGGCAGTCTTTTGGACTCCCGAGGAAATTGATCTTTCAAAAGATATGAAAGATTGGGAAAAACTCAATAATAATGAACGTTATTTCATTAAAAATATTCTTGGATTCTTCGCAGGATCAGATGGAATTGTTATGGAGAATCTAGCCACTCGTTTTACAAGAGAAGTTCAGTGGCCTGAAGCAAAATTCTTCTATGCGTGTCAAAATCTGATGGAGGCTGTGCATAGTGAAAGCTATTCACTTCTTATTGATACATATATTACTGATAAACAAGAAAAAAATGATATTCTAAAAGCAATTAGTACAATTCCTTGTGTTCAGAAGAAAGCTGAATGGGCAATGAATTGGATTGATAATAAAGATGTTGATTTTGGAACACGATTGATTGGATTTGCTGCGGTAGAAGGAATCTTCTTCAGTGGTGCGTTTTGTGCTATCTTTTGGCTCAAACAACGTGGTCTAATGCCAGGACTTACTCTATCAAATGAATTTATTGCTCGTGATGAAGGACTTCATACAGAATTCGCATGTTTGCTTTATAGTAAGATTGCAAATCGTTTGACAAAACGAAAAGTATATAAGATTATTCGTGATGCTGTAAAGATTGAGAAACAATTTATTATTGAAAGTATTCCATGTGAAATGATTGGAATGAATGCAAAACTTATGAGTCAATATATTGAGTTTGTAGCAGATCGTCTTCTACTTCAACTTGGATATCCCAAAGTATATAATGCGACAAATCCATTTGATTTTATGGAACGTATTAGTCTAGAAAATAAAGATAATTTCTTTGAGAAGCGAACATCTACATATGGAATGTCTGGTGTTGGTAAAACCCAAAGTGAAATGTCATTTACTATGGATGCAGCTTTCTAAATATAAATAAATAATAGGTATGGCTAAAACAAAAACAAAAAAAAATAAATGTAAAATTTTTTTAATGACAGTATCAACAAAAAATCATAAAAATTTAGAAAGATGGAAAAAATCAGCAGAAATAAATGGATTTACACCAACAATTCTAGGATTACATGAAAACAAACAGTACAATGATCCACTAATTGGTTCAGCAAAGTTTGGAATGAAACTACGATATCTATTAGAGTATCTACAAAAAAGAGACTATAATGATATAATTCTTTTTACTGACGCATGGGACGTTATTATAATACGTGATTGTTCTGAAATACTAAAAACCTATAAATCTTTTAAAAAAGATATTGTATTTGGTGGAGAAAAAGGATTCTGTTTGCCAGATTTTTGGAATTATTTTAAATATGATTTTACAAAACCATTTCCATTTCTAAATTCTGGTATTTTAATTGGAAAAGCTCGAACTATAAAAAATCTTTTAGAAAAATATACAAATTCAAATATACAAGATTCTGTTGATGATCAAGTGTTATGGAGAAAAATATATTTAGAAAATAAAGATAAAATTGCTATAGATTTCAATGCGAAACTTATATTAAATACTAGTTTAACTTCTAAAAAAGACTATGTATATGAAGATAATATATTCACTTATAAAGAAACAAATACTAATCCATCTATTATCCATGCTCAAGGACCAGAAATTCTTGGATTTAAAAATTATTTAGAGTTATTTAAGTAAAAATTGAAAATTCTTTTTAGAATCTACAAGTATGGATAGTATTATTAAGATTCAAAAATGGTGGAGGTCTTTACCAAGCTGTAGAAAATGTGGGTCAAAGGCTCTTGCTTGGAGATATATATGTAATATGTGTTATAGAGACAGACATATTTAATATAAACTAAATGTAGTAATATTATGTTTTACAATATTTCTATCAATAGTATAATACAAATTACATTCGTTTTTTGCTGATGCGATAGTAGCACAATAAATAGAATTATCATATTCTAGAATCTTCTTACATCCTTCAGATGTACTATGTACTAAGCGTATATCTTTATATTGTAAAGTTTTAATATATTGCTCTGCTTCTTTTTGAATATGTTGCTCTAAGAATAAAATATCTATAGTTTTACAATTTTTATTAGAATATACATTTAATTCTATTCTATGTTCTATTGAACCCTTTTTAGAATATTTATCTGGAGATAATTCAATTTCTCCAATAATAGAATTATATGTTGGAACTAAAATATAATCAACTCCTTTATTAAATAATGCTATATGTAATTCCCTTATAGAATCATATACAATATATGTTCCACGAAAGTTCTGAACTGCTTCATGCGAAAATGAACCTCTTCCAAATAAATATCCAATCTTAATATCTTTTGTATAAGCTTCCAAGAAATCTACTTGAAGATTTTTTGAAATCTCCATAATTTTTAAATATATTAAATTATTAAATGTATTTATATTATCTTTCTCTACTTCTCTATCTGTAATAAGACTTAGAAAATCATTTGATTTTAATAGATGCTTAAAAGGGTTTTGTTTGAACTTCAACTCCGCAACTTTTTCAGATAAAGCAAGTCTCATAGAAATATTCATTAATTGTAAATCAGATTTACAAAACTTTGTTAGAGCTTCATCTGCTTCAAAAATATAATTTGTTAAAAGATTTACATTTAAAACATTTATATTGTTATGAATTGCAATATCAAATTCTCTAATAAGTTGTCTTATTTCAGTTAAATTATGAATATCTACTATATAGTTTGTATTAAGTAATGATAATAATTCTTTTGTAGATTCCATATCAATACAAGCATCTGTTACACTTACTCCATATTGTAAATTCTTAGAAATCTTTTGATTCCCTTTATGAATATTGGATTCTAACATAATTCCTCGTATAGGATATTGATTTAATAATCGCAAACGTTTTATATATAAAGCAACTAGAATCTGTCTAGAGCATTCTTTTTGTGAGTTCCCATGAGAACAATCTATGATTATACCAGTAGAAAGTTTCTCTTTTTCTAAAGCCTTTGTAACTTCTTCTATGCAGCATTGATAATAATTAGGTTCAGAACCTCCTCTAAGAATTAGATGACCAAACTTATTACCTTTTGTAATAACTTGACTTACTTTACCCTTTTCATCGATTCCTAGAAAGTTATGACTATAGGAAGCAGAAATTATTCCATCAATTGCTTTTTCAAAATCTCCGCTAGTCAGATTTTTGAACCCTATTGGCATTGAAAGACCTGATGCTAATTGTCTATGAATCTGGGATTCAGAAGTTCGTGCACCAATCGCTCCCCAGCTCACTAAATCAGATAAATACTGTGGAGTAATAGTATCTAAGAATTCACATCCAATAGGTATTTTAAGTTTAGTAAGTTCTAACAATAGTTTTCTAGCAAGTGTTAATCCCTTATTAATATCAAAACTATTATCTAGGTTGGGATCATAAATAAAACCTTTCCATCCAGTGCGACTTCTTGGTTTTTCAAAATATACTCGCATGACTATAAAAAGATTTTTATTTACTAAAACTTCTGATTGTAACATTCTAGCATATTCTAGAGCAGATGTATAATCATGTATAGAGCATGGTCCAACAATTACTAAAAGTCTCTTATCTTCGCCAACCAGAATTTGTTCAATGTTTTTTCTAGATTCTTCAATAAATTTTTTATCATCATCATTTGGTTTGTATTGCTCCAATAAAAAATCTGGTGAAAGAATTTCTTTAATTTCTTGAATATTTATATTTGATACCATTGTATAATAATATTACAATTTCTCTAAGTATTTAATACCATACTTTTTAATGATAGGACAAATTCTATCTGGATGCCACACTTGTTCAATCAACTCATCATAAATAATTCTACAAAACTCTTTTCCTTGTTGTATACGTTTTTCATATTCTTTAATTACATCAATAATTTTCTTATGAATCTTAGAATAAATCATATTATTCATTAAACCCTTATATTCTTCTCTATTACAAATATATTTAGGATCTTCATGAAAGTATTTTTTATACTGTTGATTTAGAAGAATATTTAGAGAAATACCATTCAACGAACAATTTGTATATCTATAACTTACTTTCGTGAATAGTCTCATTAAATTATTATTTATAATATTTGTATCACGCATTTTTATAGTTTGTAACTTATTTGGTATATTAAATTCTAGAGTTTTCTGATTATCATTCCAAACATCTAATACATTTAGAGTATCTGGAAGAAATAATTTATTACATTGAATATCTGTTACAAAGATTCTTATAGGAGAAGGAATTATTGCTTCATCAAAATATACATCTTTATCAAAATAATCATTATATATTTCTAAAGTTTGACCATCTTTATAAGAATCAATAATAGAAGTTATAAGAATTTCATCTATATTCATTTTGTAGTTCAATTTCGAGCTATTTGTATTTCAATTTTTATTAAATAAAAAATTGATTGACATTAATTTCCAAATTATAGTATAAAAAATGAGGTTCATTAAATCTATTATGGCTCTCTTTGGAACATGTATTGATTGTGGATGGACTGGTGGATTTGAAGGAAATCTTTGTGGAAAGTGTTTGCGTGAAAGGCAATAATTTAGATATAATCATCATAATCCGTCCCATAGAACTCTACCCACTTTTCTACTCTAGAAGGATGAAAGACTTTTGAGATTAATTCTTGTCTGATTGTTAGCATTCGTTTTTTATGTCTAATAATCGTAATAAGTTTCGTAAATTCTGTTGCTTTCTCATTGATATAATCATAATCTAAATAAGAAAATTGTTTCAACTCTGATGAAAGATACTCTGGTAAAATAATATTATTTTTTAAGAAACCAATATTTATTAAAGATTCTGGAAAAGTAGGAATATTTTTTATCTTATTATATGAACAATATAACTCTTTTAAATTTCTTGGAAGTTTTGGTAACTCTTTTAGTTTATTTACTGCACAATCGAGATGTTTTAGATTGGGTGGTAAAGAAGAAATACTCATAATTTGATTATCAGCACAATCTAAATACTCTAGATTCGGTGGTAAATCATTCTTATCAATACTAGTAATATTATTATAGTTAATATAGAGTTTCTTAAGAGTATTAGGGAGATTATCAATCTTTATAATCTGATTATTGTTAATATATAATTCTTCTAGATATGGTGGAAGAATTGGAATGTTTTTAAATTTATTAAAAGACAAATAGAGAATCTTAATAGAATCTGGTAATATAGGAAGTGTTGTAAGATTATTCATTCCAAGATAAAGTTCTGTAGTTGGAGGTACTTGCGTAAGAGATAAATCTAGCATTTTTGATACTTATTATTTATTTAAAATATTTTCAATTTTTAAATAAGATTCAATGTTTTAAGCAATCGTGTATTGTAAGAAGCAAAGGAACATTGTGGTTGAATAATACTATCAATTGGTAGCCATTCAACAATTCCTTTTTCATTTGTTTTTTCCATACAACTATAGAATTGTGTAATAAATGTTGTACATTCACATGATGTAATAGTGTCATCGCCAGTATCACCATCTGCTACTAGAACTTTTACGAGACTTTTAGGATTTACATAATATCCAGTTTCTTCCATGAGTTCTCTTGCGGCAGCGTGTTCTAAAGATTCATCCGTATCATCCATCTTACCACCAGGGAGTCCAATATCATTACGATTATTCTTACGACTTACTGTCAGAATTTTAATACTTTTATCTGTATAATTTCGCACTAGTAAGATACAAGTAGCGATGACCATTTTTATTATTCTATACTAATTATTGTGGAAATGATTATCAATTTTTTATTATATAAAGAATATCAACAATATTTTATAAGAATGTCTTTCTATGAAGAATATACTAGTTTCTTCAAAGATTTAGGACCGATAGGAACAGCGGGATATAAATTTTTTGATGCGTTTAAAGTGGATTCAGAAGAAAAGACTATTAGTTTCCATAAAGATTTTGAAGCGGTTATAGAAGATGAAGAATTATTGAATGAATTCCGTAGTTTCTTAAAGCAAGAAAAGAAATCTATACGAACTTTACAGAAAGATTGTACGTTAAAAGAAATAAAACGAAAGATGGGATTTTTTTTTACAAAGTTACAAGAAAATGGGATTTTTACAATTTCAGAAAGAAAATATATTTTAATTTATTGTGATTTCTGTTTGGATAATTTAATGGGTCTAAAAGAATAGAATATAATTCAGTTAGTATAATGCCACTAGTATCTAGCACATGCCGTTATGGAGATGAGATTATTATTTCAACTAAATATATATCATATCGTAATCGTCTAATTGATGTTTCTTCAATACATTTATTAAATGTAAAGAATAATAAGTTTCTAATTAATTCATATAGACAGAATAATGGATTACCAACAATGTGTATCCATTTAAAGTCGCATGAGGATGCTCTTGATTTATATGATGTGGTAGTAGAACAGTTATTTAATGAAGTAAAAGAAGAACTTATTTCATCATCGTCATTATTAGATTGGTTTTTTGCGAAGGAATAGTAAAAAAGTAAAAAAATTAAAACAAACTTTTGTATTTGGCTGGTAGTGAAATGCAAAAGGAAGTGATTGAGGGTGTTCCATATTGGAAAGACAAGTCAAACAATCTATATTCATTTGAGCTAGATAAGAAGAATCTTATTAATATTGGAGTATTTAATAGTGAAAAGCAGAAGATAGTATTGAAGACTGATTGGGAAGAATTATATTCGCAAAAACTAAAAGCATATCGTGATTCATTGGTAAAGCGAGAAAGGAAAGAAAACAAACTAAAATAAAATGGATACCAATAAAGAAAAGAGTTATGTATCAGCAGAAGATATATTAAATTCAGCAAATAGTATTGCGCGACCGGTAGAGATTCCAAATGCGATAGTTGGATATATAGCAGATTTAATAATAGTTGTAGCAAAAGCAAAAGTAAAGAAAGTTACTAAGAGCCAGAACTACAAGTAGGTTTTCGATTATATGATCCTAAAATATATTGCATGCGTTCTAAATCAGTTTTAAATTTTATATAATTTGTATTTCCAAAACTATTTGTTTGAACATTTCCATCAATAGTTGATACACTCATATAAATATTATTACAAGCTGCTTGATATGCCGGAGATTCAAATGTAAATATTGTGCTTACAGCAACTTGACAAGATCGTGTATTTTCGCCCATCTATTCTAACTCTAAGACTAATTTTCTGCTACATTAGACCAATTACTATTCGGATATACTTGTGTATGTAAATATTGTCCTTGAGTATATGATTGTTTTTCAGCATATGTAGTATATTGATAATATGATATTGATGTATTTTGTTTTGTTGCGTGTAATGTACTAATATTACTATTAAAGAGTTGTATTCTTGTATAATCATTCCATGCTTGTTGATAAATATATTTTTGGGATTGATTTACACAAAGAATACCAGATAAATCAAATACGGGATATGTATTAGTTCCACTCATTTTTTATTATATATTATTTAGATATATTAATGATTTATATTTCTGGATCAGGAATATCAAGATTTCTAGTAGAAGTAGCAAAAACACCAGAAGAGTTACGAAATGGGTTAAGTAATAGAAAGATGTTATCTCCGAGGCAAGGGATGTTATTTATATTTGGATCAGTGGGGAAACAAAGTATGTGGATGCCGAGTATGAATTTTCCTCTTGATATTGTTTGGATAGATTCTACCAAAAAAATAATAAAGATTGAAGGAAATGTTCAGCCATGTATGGATAATCATAATTGTAATAGTTATACTTCTATATATCCAGTTCTATATGCGATAGAATTGAATGCGGGAGATGCTTCTAGAATTGGTTTATATGTTGGATTACAGCTCTCATTTTAGAGTGAATCTTCCTTGTAGTCATATACTCTCTTAAGTTTTACTTAAGAGTGAATCTTCCTTGTAGTCATATAATCTTTTAAGTTTTACTTAAGACTAAATAAATACAATAACTGATTTAATTCAGCCAACATCTCATCTCTAATATTTAAAAGATCAGTATCACTATCTTTTAATTTTTTCACTAGATCATTATTTAAATAAAGAATACATTGTTTAATACATTTAATAATAGAAGATTCAGATAAATTTTTTAGATGTATGCTAGATGTAGCGGAAGTCATTTTCATTCTTCCATATTTACCCATATATACTTCAACATATTTATCAATAGATTCATCTAAAGAATCAACAACGGCATCTGTAGCTTTATGACGAGAAAACTGTTTTGTTTGCCAATGAAATAATTTAATTTGATTTCTCATGGTGAAAAAAAATTGAGTATCCTTTGCTGACATTCTAACTACAATAATGTGTGATAATTGTAGAAATATATTAAAATATTATGAAACACACGGTATCTTAAATTGTCCTATAAAAAATATAACATATTGTATGAAATGTGCTTCATATGGACATTCTTCTAAAGAATGTAATTGCCGGAGTGTAAATAGTGTAATTGAATGGAATATACCAGTTACGAAAGAAAAGCCTATTATTCAAACATTTGAGATATTAAATCATCCAAAGACGATTCGTTCTTTCTTAAAGATGTTTGATGATTTACCAAAGAAAGAAATTCGTGATAAAGATAAATATAAAAAACATTTGAAAGATTTTCAAAAAAGAAGAAATATAAAAGTTATTCTCTATAATATAGTAGAATAAAGATTAATATGGAAGAAATTTTTTTTAAAGGTTCTATAGATATAATTCCAAAAGCACAAATATCAGAATCAGCATTCGCATTATTAAAAGTTCCTACAAATAATACGATACCACAAATAGTAAATGGGACTACAGCAATTTTAAATGAAAGAGTCTATATATCAATGAATACAACATTAGAACAAATATATAATACAGTATTATTTTTAATTAAAAAAGGAGAAACACAAATTGTATTACAAGATATCCCATTAGATGTAGAAACATATAATCGTTATGAGATAAATGTATTAAGTATTCTTGATAAACTTAATTCTATACCATTTAATAATATACATCTTGATTGTAATATATATCTAAATGATGTTATAAAGAATATAAATAAATATTCTAATAAATGTAAATCAATTTATGTAAATATATATGGAATGTGTAGTGATATAGCTACAACGATAAATCCTCTTTTAAATTATATGATTAATACAAAAATATTACAAACACAAACAAGTAATCTTGCTACATCAAAACTAGGATTATCAATACAAGCAAATACAGCATGTTCTCCATTGACTGGAATATCAAATACATATGGTTCAGTATTATGGTTATTAGATCTTATGTTTCAAATATCATCGGCAAATGTTGCGACTATTTGTGTAGATGAAAGAGATTTTAATGTAGTATATGCTTATATGGCATATAATTTAGCATCATTAGAATCTAAAATGTATGATATATCGGCAACATCATCATTACAGAATCCAAATATAAGTGTATATCATACAAGAAATAATTATTATAATTTTATAATAATTCATAAAGATATAAATAATGATTCTATTCAAGTAAATATAAATCTAAATTCAACAAATATAGGAAGAGTGTATCGTCTTATTACAAATAAAACGATAGAAGATGAAGATGGAATATCATTTGGAGAATTATCATTATATAGTGGAATTCCAATTCAAACAAGAACAAAATATCAGACTAATAAACTTTCTGGAGAAGAAGTAAAACCTATAAATAATAGATATACATTTATAATTGATAAACTATCAGCAGTTGTATTACAAATACCGATATCATCTATGACAGGAGGAGCATATTTTGAAAATATAAATAATGATAATGAAAGATCAACTATAGTATCCATACAACCAAATACAGAGATTGGAGATGTAGATGCGGTTTCAACAACAATGACAATTAAAGATTTTAAAAGATATGTTCAGCCAAATTTATAAATAGGTTTAAAAAATAAATGAATAATTAAATAAAGGAAGATGCCAAATAAGACTGGAGGAAAAAACTATAAAAAAACAAAACATAGTTCTGAAAGACCAATATTTATAGAGAAACAAGAGGATCAACAATATGCTCGTATTATTCAAGTATTAGGAAATAGAAATGTATTAGCATTTTGTAATGATAATAAGATAAGATTATGTCATATAAGGGGATCTATTAGAAAAGATACATGGATAAATAATGGAGATATAGTATTAGTATCTTTGCGAGATTTTTTAAAACAAAATGATAATGAAGATACATATGAAAAAGGAGATGTATTATATAAATATGATAGAGATTTGTATTCTAGACTAAAGAAAGATGATCATATAAATGTGAAGATATTTTTAACATTAGAAACAATGGGTATTGATAATATAAAGAAGTTACAAGGAGCGAAGATTGAAATAGAAGAAGATTATTTTGATAAGGCGAGTTGTTCTGAAGATGAATCTGAAGAATCAATTGATGTTGATAATATATAATTATGCGGATCTAAATATAATAAGTAAGATCTGCTATACAATAGATTAGAATAATATGAGTTTTCATAGTCCTGAATTAACAGGAATAACAATAGGAAATAATTCATTTGGACCTGCTGATTTTCCGGATGCAAGTGAAATATCATTAGAGAATTATTCATTATCGGAGGATTCAAGTTATATGACTGCTGTAAATAATGCTGTTTTAAAACATTATGGTGAAATAAAAGATAAACAAGATTCTGCTATTCAATTACAAAAAACATGGAAGAAGAAATATAATGAATTTCTTTATACAAAAAACAATAAAATTTTAGAATTTTTAACATGTAAATTAAAACGTCATCCGGTGATAGGTAAAGCAGAAGATTTTTTCCAAAAATTTGGTAAGAAGAATATAAATTTCAATCAACAATCGATACGAGATATTGTATTAGATTTATCTGGTGAAAATGTATTAGATGAAATAAATACATTATGTATTTCAAATAATTTATTATCATTGGAAAAATATACGGAGCAAACAAGATTTATATTAGATAATTATAAAAAGGTAGTTGATAAAATTCTTGAGAAAGAGCAAATGCTTCAGCATAAATTAGAATCATTAGATACTATTAAAAAAAAGATACATGGTGTTTCATCATTATCGCATAATGAACATTATGAAGAATTAATGGAAATAAGTACAAAATATATAGGAAAAATATTTGATGATAATACAATTGAGGATGATTATAATGAGATGATGGATAATTATAGAAAATTTATTTATTACCGAGATATGTTAAAGACGATACGTACATTAGATTTAGCGGAAAAGGAGCCATTATGTTCAATATGTTTTCAAGATTCAATATCATATGCGTTTGTTCCATGTGGGCATACATTTTGTGCGAATTGTATTAAAAAACAAGCAGTAAATTGTAGTGTTTGCCGTGGTCAAATACGAGAACGAGTGAGATTATATTTTACTTAGATTGGTTTTACGATATAATGATTTGGTTTAAGATATACTTTTTTAATAGCATCGGCTTGTTGTTTATCAAGATCATATACTTGAATAGATTTATCAACAACTTTTTGTGCGATTGAATACCAAAGAATACGTAAAGTTTCTAAGCCAATTTCTTTACGGTTCATTCTATTTTGAATATACCTAATTATTGGATTATAAGATTCTCAATTTTTTTACTAAATTGTATGTAATATTTTCTAATACTATTGTAGAAATGGCTAAGAACAATACTCGTAGAAACAATGCTCGTAGAAATAATACTCGTAAGAATCGCAAAAATAATACAATGTCCGGCGGGAAGAGAATGAACCCTTATATGAAGTTTGCGAATAAGCATCGTGCGGAAGTAATGAGATCAATGCCCAATGCCAAGATTCCTGATATTGGTCGTGCGTTAGGAAAGAAATGGCGTGCGTTATCTGATGCGGAGAAGAAGTCGTATGCGTAGATATAATTATACTATAAAAAATTATAAATTTCTGAATAGTATAATGACAGATAATATTGAATCTCCGGATTTACAATGGAGTCCCCAGATAGATTCTTTATTAGCAAAGTGGTGTGATCAAGCAAAATGTTTTGAATTCATGCATGAAGAATGTTATTCGATGTATAATTCTAAATCAAGAAATTTTATTATTACAATGACCATTTTATCGACAATTTCTGGGGCATCAAATATTATTGCGGGTAGTTATTCTATATATGGATTTCAAGCATCATGGATTTTTGGTGGATTAGGAGTAATAGCTTCTCTAGCACATATTTTACAAGATAAATTAGCATATCAGCAACTTTCAGAATCAAATAGGCAGTATTGTGATATATGGGGGTCTTTAAGAAGAAAGATAGAAGCAGAAATAATACTTCCATATAATTCAAGAAAAGATTGTTCATCATTTTTAGAACTTATTCGTAATGATATTGATTCAGTATCAAAAGCGGGAAGTTCTATTATACCAAAAAAGATTCGTGAAGAATGTTTAGAAAAGTTCAAGAATATTTCTAATTTTAATATACCCGATATTTGCGGAATTGTAGAACATACAACAATATATACTCGATTAATTTAAAGGCTTAAAATTAATTGACTAAAGGAATATAGTAGTATGGAATACCAAAAGCAGCAACAAATGTCTCTTCATAATGATAATAATACGAATACAGTAGAAAATACATTATCACCAGAAGAAGTACTGAAGGCGCAACAAGAACTTTCTCAACTATCAAATATTATTAAAGAATGGAAAGAAACAAATGAAGAAGTAAAGGCATTAAATGAGCAAGTTCGTGAAAAACGTAAGAGAGTAAAAGTTCAAGAGGAAATGATTCTCCGGATTATGAAGAAACATAATATTGGAGCATTAGATTTGAAAGGTTCTGGTGGGCGTATTCTATATCGTCGTTCTACATCGAAAGGAGGTCTAAATGATAAACTTCTATTTGGACTTTTAGCACAGCATATGAAATCGGAGACAGCAGCAGCAGATGCGATAAAGTTTATTACGGAACAACGTGTTGCTACTTCAAAAACAAAGGAGAGTCTTCTCTATGAGAAAGAATAATAAGTAATTCTTTCATAGTCTGAAGACTGAGAAAGAATAAAAATAATAAAAATAATAAAAATAATAAAAATAATAAATAAATAAATAAATAAATAATGTAGATGGTATTAACTGCTTTAACAAAGGCCGCAATTGAAGGATTTTCAGGATCAAAAGATTCTAAAGAGCGTCGCGCAGCATATGTTGATTTTGTATCATTTTTATTAGCATTCTTGATTGCTTTAGTTTTGTTAGGTTTTATTGGAAAAATGTTATGGAATTCGGTGATAGTAGATTTATTTACGATAGCCAAGCCAGCGAAGAGTGTATGGGAAATATTAGGATTAATGATATTTTTAGCGTTAATAGTTCCTAAATAAATTCATTATATAATATATAATGACATCATGGATATCGAATATGGCAACAAAAAAAATAACACTTGGATATCGACAAGAATATCCAGAAGGAAAATTTATAGAAAAAACAAAAGAAGCAACTGTTGTATCAGCGTATTATGAAATGCCATCAAAACACAGTATAAATAATTATAAAGAATGGATACGATTATTTCTAGAATCAATACCTTGTTATTTAGTATTTTTTACAGAAGAGCCATATAGAGAGTTTATTGAAGATTGTAGAAGAAACTATAAAGATAAAACGCATATAATAATTTTAGATAGAAGTTTATGGAAAGCAAATAAATTTGAAGATAAATATTGGAAGAATCAACAAATAAAAGATGATGAAAGAGAATTACATAAATCGATAGATTTATATAAAATTTGGTATGAGAAAAAGGAGTTTGTAAAAAGAGCAATAGAATTAAATCCATTTAATCATGAAGATTTTGTATGGACGGATGCTGGATTTATAGGAAGAAGATCAGAATTAATATCATTAGTGAAAGAATATCCTAAAGCAAATAGAATTCCTACTAACAGAATTTTAATGTTAAATTATTGGCCATTTTCATTAAAAGATAATACAATAAAAAATGATATAATGGGAGGAGGTTCTGGAAGACCAAGAATTCAAGGGGCAATTATAGCAGGTCATAAAGATATGTGGAAGAAATATGATATATTATATGATAAGATGATAGAAAAATATAATAAAGCAGATTTATTTACGGGAAAGGATCAAACAATAATGGCAAGTATAACTTTAGAAAATAGAGATTTTATTTCTCTTTTAGAGTTAAAACCGATATCACCAGAATCTTGGTTTTATCTTGTTTTGTGGCTAGGAGTAAATGATAATCTATATAGTGTATTTAGTTCTAATAAAACAAATACTATAAAAAAGACTTATAAAGAATTAGCACTTATTTAATAGATGAAATACGAATATAATAGAAAGTGTTTTACATTTGGAAAAATAAAAAGAATTTATTTTTTTAAATATATATATTATGTTGAATTAAAAAATAAAGAAATTGTATCTTTGAATGATATTGATATAAAAGATTTTAAGAATAAAGATGATATAAAAGCGATTAATGAAGCATATTTAGCAGATTCTATAGAAGGCCGTGTTTACTTCACAGATGAATTTGATTAATAATAACCTTTATATGTTCTTAATTCTTTTAGCATAGGAGGTTCAAATCCTCCAACATCACGAGGACCCGGATTTCCAGCAATAGCAACTTCTCCTACGATACATTGAGCATTTGCAATATCTTGAACATCATCCACAAGAGATTTCCATAATTTATCAGCATGCTTAAGATCAGAATCTGTAATTTCATAACTTCTACATAAGCGACGAACGAGTTCATTACCTCGTTTTCCCCATTTGACAAAAGCAATATCCAAATCTCTTTGAGGAATAGTTTTTGCTAAACAGCGAGCGGTTGTTTCAGCAACGGGTTCTACATCATGTGCCGTAGAATAAGGTTGATATCTTGTTGCTTCTACAATTCCAGATGGGCTTAATAAATCTTTTTTGAAACAAGATAATTTACTTAATAGAAGTGTAAGTTCTCGTAAATCATCTTCACCTTCTTCAGTAGTGCTTTTTTTAGAAGCAAAAATGTCATATAATTGAGATGCTTCTGTAGAATCACGTAAGCAGTCGGGAACACCAGATCCACGAGCCGGTCCTCCAAAACCTTCAGTTGATTGTGCTGAAGACAATTTCCAAGTTTCAACTAAAAAATACACAGCAATTCCAGTTACAACAACTGCTAATAAAAATTGTGTTATTATAGTTTTTATGTTCATCTAATATATCTATTTAGTATTTCTATCGGCTAGATTCAAGAATGTTTGATTCAACAATTCTTTTTCTTCAGCCTTTTCTTTCATTTGCATATCAATATTTTTAATTGCTTGATTATTCTCAAGCATAGTTTCTTCTTGTTGTAGCATCAAATGATGAACAACTACTTGCTTCTTCTGGCCGATTCGAACGGCACGCCCAATACCTTGATCAATACTGGCTTGAGTCCACCAAGGACTACAAAAGACAATCCGATCAAACTCTTGTAGATTCAACCCTACCCCACCAGACTTCAACTGCAGCAAAAGTACATCACATGTAGAACTAGAATCGAGAGGGTCAAAAGGAGCACGAATCGCATCAAGAGATTCTGTCTTTTGTTCTTGATTCATATCACCCGAATAAGTCTCAATGTTACGAATGTAAGGAAGCGGAGATAGATACTCTTTCAAGAGATTCATCTCCTCATGGAATTGGCAGAAAATGATCCACTTGTGTTCCTTCTGTTTCTCAAAATTCAAAAGTTCTTTAATTTTGAGAAACTTTGTGCTAGGCTCTGACCAAAATGGATAGATTCCCTTTGTATTCTTTTTTTGTTTAGAATGAATGTAAATTTGCGGATGGATGCTAACTTGTCTCAAAATAGAAATCAAACGGAGACCTTGTGCTCCTACTGCTCCATAACGGAGTTGTCGCTCAACGCTACTTTGAATTGAAATGTAAAAGTCCTCCTCCTTCTCAGATCGGAACTTGAGTTTGTGTGTAATGATAATAGCCTTCTTAGGGGCTTCTGGCATAGTAAATCGCAACTGCTCCATACTTCTAGAAAGACTATGCTCTTCCATAGCCAACTCTAGAGGAGTTGTCTCAATATTTATACCCATAAGAGCAAACAATGAGAGAAGATCGTCGGTAGAATTAACGATGGGAGTAGCAGTGAGAAACCACTTGCTAGAAGATTGAATCTGGTTAATGGTATTATAAACTACTTTTGTAATAGGATTTCCATTATGAATGTGTTTTTTGATATCTTTCACGCCGAGACGATGTGCCTCATCGCAAATGAGACGATCAAAGATGATGTTTTTGATTGTTGAGATGTTTCGGCTCAAAGTCTCATATCCGATGATGTAGAGGAAAGGGCGGTTGATAAAAGGCTTGTTTGAGAGTTTCCAAGAGGTGTTAAACATCATCACATTGATATGTGACTTTATCGCAATATCTTTCCACTGGTTAAGAACTGCGATCGGAGCAACAAGAAGGTTGTTCTTCAAAGTGGAGTTGGCGATAAGACCTAGAATCTCTATCGTCTTACCAAGTCCCATCTCATCACATAGGAGACCTCCATGTTCTTTAGAGAGCATCCAGTTGATGGCGTATATCTGATGCTCTTTGTAAACAAAGCCATCCCACAGAGGAATTATATCCATGTTGTTTGTTTATCTTTTGCTATTCGTTCAGGGTAAGATTCTAACGAAGCAAATTTGTCGGATCAATTTTTTTTCACACTATAGAATCAATAAATAGACAAAAAAAATATTTTCTTTTATTTTTCTTTTGTTTAGTTATTTTTTATGTTTTTATTATGTTTTTTTATGCTGCGTTCTTCTCCTCCTTCTTCTTAGCATCCTCAGCCTTCTTCTTCTGGTGGATGCTCAAGTGATCAGGGTGCTCAAGAAGATACTTCATGGCAACAATGACATCAGTCTCGGAAGGATCCATGTTTCCAGACTCCTTCAGATAGCCAGCAACTCGCAGATGGAGGCCAGCGGGCATCTTTTCACCATCTAGGCTCTTCTTAACGATGGCTGTAACCATGGTTGTGAAGATGTTCCATGCGGTAGGCTCACGCTTGCTAGTGCTCTTTGAGGTCTCGCTGCCAGAGTCTTCAGTGTCAGCCTCACCCTTCTTGTTCTTACCCTTGCTTTCCTTCTTGCTTTCCTTCTTGCTCTTAGCCTTGCTCTTATCGTCCAGATCCTTTGTCTTCACTATAGCCTCCTCTGGGTACTTGCTGATGTACTCGCTCTCAAGAGTGTTGAGGGCGATCTTCATGGCGCGGATCTGGGCGAGGAAGGAGCTCATTTCTTGCTTCTTGTATGTCTCTTTGGAAAGGTACTTGCTTATAGCCTACTAGACCTTTCAATTTTTTTTAAAAGTTGAAAAACGCCCTATTTTTACCTTCCTATGATGCCCTCTATTTTGCTCTTATTTCAACTTTAAAAAAAAATTGAATGCCTCTTTATAGGCCTATAAGTACGTCTTATACGCCTATATTCAATTTTCAAAAAAAATTGAAAGGTAAAAAGCCTCTAAAGCGTGGTATCGATATCATAGAAGAACGGTCTGAAATAAGGCCTAGTACGGTGATATTAACCAGCAAGACATACAAGATGACGGCCTACTACGAAGATGACTACTGTGTGGAGTGCGATGACTATGGGAAGTGCTCAGGCATTCCATGCTCAACGCATCCTCTTACAACGCTAGATGTGAAGGACATGGATGAGGCACTTCACAACGGTATCCTCTGGGGGGATATCTTTGTGATTGATGAAGAGCTGCGTCTGGAGGCACGCACTCCAGAGCAAGTGAAGGCAGAGGATGCCAAGAAGAAAGCAGACGACGAGAAGTCGAAGGCGGGTCTGCGAGCTTATGTTCTGAACAAGGCACGGACATACCACTGCGAGATGATAGATGGCAAGGCGGTGTTGAAGCACAAGTTCAACACAAAGTGCACGGACTTTGGCTTGGAGGGTGGATGCTGGGCTCACGAAGAGGGTATCTGCCGGTTCATTCATCCTGGTGAGGAAAGTATCTACAACTTTACGAGCGGCAAGGTGCTTAAACTGATCAACGGGAAGCCTCCACGAACCATACCCTTTATGGGTCAGATCTCGTATCTGTCAAACAAGACGCCCATTAGGCCGAAACCATCAAGTAAAATACAAGATGCTTGGTAACAAGAAAAAACAAGAAAAGAAAAGAAAAAACAAGAAAAAACAAGAAAAGAAAAGAAAAAACAAGAGTGAATGCTCTTTTTTTTTAAAACTGAAAAAATTGATCCTATATTATAAATAAATCTATAATAAAATGATTTGTGATTGTAATACAAATTTTGATACAATATGCCCTCATCCAGACCACAGTCTTGCGTATCCTGACTATAAAACTATGGAATATAGTCTAAAATGGGGTGTAGGATCTTGGTATAATACAGTATATCGTGAAGAAGAAGCCATACGTTCTCGAATGACTCCTCAACAGATTATAGAAGAAACTGAGAAAATACGAAAAAGAGATAAGATACATGAGGATAATATAAAAGGATATATGATGAAAAAGAAAGAATATTATATGGATAAATCTGGAATGGCAAAGAAGAAGTTTAATAAGCCATGTAAGCATGAGCAACAGCATGGAATGCTATGTGATAAGGCAAATTCTGGAGAACCGACAGATAAATGTTCTATAGAAGATAATTGTGGATGTTGGCCACAAAGAATAAATAAAGGATCATGTTCTTTTATTCATGAAGAAGAGAAAGAATATATGATTGCCCTCTTTAAAGAATTTGGAATACCAGAAGGTCGTTGTTTAATTATAGATAAAATTATTGATGGAAAAGTATTCTATAAAAAAAATTGATATATATTATGAATAATATTTTTATTACTATATAAAGATATAATGAATCCAACTATTCTTCTAAAGGAATGGACTATACTATATCGCATGGTGAAGCTAGAAGATACTACATTATCTACGTTACACCGATTATGCAAAGAGAATAACGTAGATTATAAGAGATGTTATAAACACTATCGTGTTATTTATAAGATGCCATATCAAAAAGCAAAGAAATTTATTATATTTATGATGGAAAGATATATTACTAAAGAAATTTCATTTCCACCAGTACCACCACTAGAAGTATCTCCATCATATAACTATGAGAAAGAAGCAATTGAGATATTAATCTTTATGAAATATATGTAAAAAAAGAACTATAAAAAATTGAAAATAAAATGATGATAATTTTTTTATCAAAAAAATGACATCTATTGTATGGAAGAATTTAGAGGAAAATTTTAATCACGCTAAAAAACTAGTAAGAGTAACAACATTACAAGAACAATATAATTTTAATAATAATCTTATTCCTCATTCTAGCAATGTAGGATTTGTATTGCCTTATATAATTCCAGAAAAGCATCTAGGATTTATTCCTACAACGCAAGAAATTATTATGGTAATTGATGCGATACGGAAACTAGTAGAAAAAGTTAATATTTATGGAATAACATATTCTTTATATATTAATTATCTAACAAAAAGAGAGATACAAATTCTTGTATCAAAGGGTTATTATCTTTATAGAGACTATAAAGATAGTAATGGATATCATACGTATGATTTACGCACATTTGTAGAACTTCCTAGTTGTATTAATATTGCGTTTCAGAGAAATTAAGATGTATAAGATATAAAAAAAATTTTCCAAAAAATTGAAATGAAAAAAACACCAAAAAGTTTTTGTTCCCAGAAGGAGAACAAAATAGTCGCTTATTTCAGTTGGTTAGAAAGCCACTCTTATAAGGTGGAAGTCACGGGTTCAAGCCCCGTAGCGACTATTTTTTTTGTTCCATAAAAAATTGATTCATTAAAGTTACTATTTTTTCACATTGTGAAAAAATTGATTCATTAATAGGCTTTCCCTCTTAAAGTTACTATTTTTTCACATTGTGAAAAAATTGATTCATATTTTCCCAGTAGATATGTATTACAAATCAAGAATGAAGTCGTCTAAGAGTGGAATGGCGAAGAACTATCGTATGGCAGGAAACCAGCGTACAGTTCAACTAGCATTGTCTGGAGATATGGATGATATTATCTATGCGAAAGTCTTAACAAAACTAGGAGATGCTCGCATGCGTATTTATTATGAGGAAGATAAGACTGGTCATGAAGGCATTGGAAAGATTCGTGGCCTTCTTCGTAAGCGTGGTCAAGTTCCAATTGGAACAAATGACATTGTTATTGTAAGTGCTCGTTCTTTTGAGAATGGAAAGAATAATTTTGATATTATTGCTGTTCTTTCTCAAAAAGAAGCTTCTGATTTGAAGAAACGAAAGGAGATTCCAGATTATTTCTTGAATGATGTAGCCTCTTCAGAGTTTAGCAAGAAAGAAGAAGTTGATGCGTTTGACTTTGATTACGATGATGGAAAGGAAGTTGATATTGATAAGATCTAAGAAGAAGTAAAAATAATTGTAAAAAATTGAAAAAAGTTTCCATAATAATTTTTTATTTACAAAAAGTCAAAAGTCAAAAGTCAAAAGTCAAAAGTTAAAAAGATGTCAGCATTTACCAGCGCAGAGATTCATGAGATGAATATGGTTGATAAATATCTTTCTGAGATCATGAAGTTTAATCAGATTGATTGGTTGATGAATCCTATTACCCTATATAGTGCTGTTGAACCCACAAAGAATAAATATAATGTTGATATAATGCTAACTATTTGCTCTAATGCCTATTCTGAAGCAAAGGTAGGAAATTGTAATAAGGTTTTAGAACATGTAAAGCATCTTTATGATCTTCAAATGTGTAGTAAAAATTTCTACATCATGATTGTAGATTTGCTAATGGAAAATGATTTAAACCAAGTGATGTATGC
>Ga0208255_100012_pt1 | contig 35401 bp, 41 predicted proteins | sample CryBogCBH06Jun08_FD_184600 | JGI IMG/M metagenome (GOLD analysis project Ga0208255, IMG submission 184600) | Freshwater microbial communities from Crystal Bog, Wisconsin, USA - CBH06Jun08 (SPAdes) | ecosystem: Environmental > Aquatic > Freshwater > Lake | place: Crystal Bog, Wisconsin, USA... | reverse complement strand
TTCATCTGCCGGGGTTCTAACACCACTTGGTATAGGGTGCTGTAACATGAGTGATTTCTTCACAAAGCTCTTCTCCGGAGCAGACAATCAATCTCCAGCCATAGGGCGTGTGCTGGGGGCGCTCCTCTTCATCAACATGCTCACCCTACTCCCCGCAGTTGTTGCGGGCGTGCTGGTGCTCCAGAGGGCTCCATGGGCCATCTGGCAGGGTGTGTTCATGTGTTTAACCGCGTTCATTCCGGCGGTGGTGGGATCTATCACGCTGTTGATTAATGTGACCAACTCCACGGAGCCTAAGGCATGACGCAATCGCTAGACCTCGGACAAATAGGCGGTTTAATGACGGCCTTATTTATGGGCCTATCCGCAATTGCTGGAGCCATGGTGTGGTTTGGGCATCTATCGGGAGAGGTGCGGAAACTCGGGAGTGAGCACGCTCAGATTAAAGAGTATGCCGGTCAAATCCGCAAGGATTACGAAAAAGATCTCGCGGAGATCAAAAAGGAATTATCCCAAGCGGAAATGAGAATCATTTCCATGGAGGATCATAAAACTTCCGTGGCGGTGCTTGGAAGCCAAATGACAATGGTATTAGAAAGAATTTCGGAATTATCGCGAGATGTTAAAAATCTTTTAGACGGCCATGCGCGCCTTACATCGGGTGAGCATAAATAATGTATATTACAGGATCAATCTCGTCTGCGACCAACTCTATTGCGACTCCATTTATGCCGGTAGTGGTTCAACAGAATGGTTACAACCGGCCTATTCCGGCGCAGTTTAATATTTCGGTTCAGGGCACGTTTGTCGCCACGTTCCAAATCATTCGCTCCATTGACAACGGCGCGACGTGGGGTCCCATCACATCCTTGGGAACGCCCTATAGCTTCACGGTTCCATTGTCTGAGACATTCTCGGAAATTCAGCGGGGCGTGTTTTATGCTATCTCTGTGACCTCGTATACATCCGGCACTCTTATTTGGTCGCTTGGTCAATAATGATCGGGCGGGGGAATATCGGGAACGAGATTTCCAAGGGCGGAAAAGCCCCAAAATTATCTAAAGTCAACAAGAGTGGTAAGCTAAAGTCGGGGAATATGAAGCCGAAAGGCGGCAAGTCTCCGTCTCGTTAACAGGGGGAACCCATGAGCAATACGGTTATTGCCTTTCCGGGCGTGGTCCGGACTGAGGCCATGGATGCTAATCACAGTGAGGCTGAGATTAACGCGGAAAATGTGAAGCGGGTCCTCAATTCCTTCAAGGAGCGCGAGGATAATTTCGATGAGGTATTGATCATCGGTATCTCACCGGCTGGCGCTATTTCATGGGGCTCAAGTTCTGACGACATCAGATCTATCTTATGGCTCAACAAGGCTATGGAGCGCATCCTGATGGACACCTCGCTCGGCCTTAATGGCGATGATTGATTAATCGGTCGTGGGAGCTCGCTGATGGCTAAAAAGAAAAACTGGATAGCGGGAGCCACAAAAAATAAAGGGGCTCTCCACAAGGCTCTGGGCGTCCCTGAGGGGGAAAAGATCCCCGCGAAAAAGCTGGACAAGGCGGCGGGGGCCAGCGGCAAGTTGGGGAAGGAAGCTAGGCTCGCCAAGACCTTGAAGGGATTTAAGAAGTAGTGACAACATCCGGAACAACCTCGTTCTCGCCTTCAATAGTTGAAATCATTGAAGAGGCATACGAGAGGGCGGGATACGAAATCAGATCCGGATATGAATTTAAAACTGCCGTAAGGTCTCTTAACTTCCTCCTGTCCGAATGGGCGAACAGGGGGCTGAATCTGTGGTCGATTGATCAGCAGACATTGTCACTAGTGGCGGGGACTGGAACCTACACCCTCCCGTCAGACACCGTAGACACGATTGAGCATGAGATCAGGTTGTCATCCGGATCGGGCGGATACACTGATCTATATGTGGAAAAGTTCACTGTCAGCCAATGGGCTCAAATCCCTAACAAGTTTACTACTGGCAGGCCGATTAACTGCTACGTGCAAAGGTTATCTGCGGCTCCTGTAATTAATTTTTGGCCGGTCCCTGATCAGGCTTACACATTTGTGTATTGGCGTTTGCGGAGATTACAGGATGCTGGGACGGGCACTAACACGCCGGACATTCCTTTCAGGTTTGTTCCTGCAATTGTTGCGGGACTAGCTTTCCATATCGCGGTCAAGAAGGGATCTCCCACTGATCGGGTGCAGGGACTGAAGCTCATGTATGATGAGGCATGGCAGATGGCCTCGGATGAGGATCGGGATCGCTCCTCGTTTTATTTTGTTCCTTATGTCGATAGTCGATGACGTACGGACCCACCACTAACAACCCGTCAATCTGTGACGTGTGCGGTCAGAAGTGGCCGAGACGGCGATTGCGATATCAAATTATCAACGCGAAACCAACGCGCACGCTAGCCTGCCCCGACTGCTGGGATTTGGATAACCCCCAGCTTCAAGTGGGACGGTTGCGGGTGTCAGATCCCAAATCAATTCGGGAACCGAGGCCGGATATCAATTTCCCCCAAGAGGCTGGCTACGGCTGGAATCCGATTGGGGGTATGGGGTTGAGTATGCAGATGTGGCCGCAGACGGTCATTAACACCTATCAATATAACAATTCATACCAATTTAGAGTTCCGGAATAGGAGAATAAAATGGCTAAGAAAGAAAACTTCGACAACGCAAATTCGGGCAAGCAAAAGCCTAAGATGCCCAAGCCCTACGAGGGCAAGGGAAAGATGGATGGCGGCACTCCCGATGCGGGAATGGGCGGTCAACCGGGCGTCCGTAAGAACAAGGACATGAATAAATATAAGAACGGCGGCGCGGTGTTGCCCGCGATGAAGTCGCAGAAAATGTCTGGCAAGGCGCGGGGCGGCAATAAGTCCACAAAGGGTCTTGACTTCAAGGTGACTTGAGGATTAGGCCTCCGCGTGAGCAATAACGATCATGCTTTATAGCGATCTTTACAACGCCATTCAAAACTACACTGAATACACGGAATCCTCGTTCTTAGCGAACATTCCCTTTTTTGTGCAGTTGGCGGAAGAGGATATCTACCGCAAGGCGGACTTGCCGCTTCAGAGTAAAGTTGCGACCGGTACCCTAATCATTGGTGTTAACACGCTTGCACTACCCTCAGACTTTCTGAACATGGAATATATTTCCGTGATTGATTTGTCCGGAAATCAAAACATTCTCTTAAATAAAGAGATTGATTATATTTATCAAGTTTGGGGAACGAGCGGGACTACTGGTCTCCCGCAACATTATAATCAACGGGACAGCAATACACTTGTGCTTGGACCCACTCCGGACAAAGCTTATTCTGTAAGTTATCAGTACAATTATGTTCCAACGTCGCTTGTGAATGCTGGTTCCACCGGAACGTGGCTGGGGTTCAATGCTCAGAATTGTTTGCTCTATGGGACGCTTGTTCAGGCTTATGTTTACATGAAGGGGGAGGATTCGCTCCTTCAGAAATATCAGGAGCTATACAGACAGGCTCTTATGGATGTTAAAAATCTTGGCGAGGGTCTGGATCGCGCGGATGAATTCCGCAATCCGCCGCCTAGAAATCTGGCTCAAGGCACGCCGTAATGAGTATCCTTCAGGGAACCTGTGATTCATTCCGTCAGGAGCTTCTACAGGGCATACACGCTTTCGGCACTGACACATTCAAGATCGCACTTTATAACGCCTCCACGGCCTCCCTACAGCCCTCTACGACCGTTTATTCCTCAACTGGTGAGATCTCCCCCGCGTCTGGCTACACGGCTGGGGGTCAAGCCCTTGCGGCGGTGACGGTCAATCTTGTGCCGGGCATTGCGTTTGTAACATTTTCCGCACCGACGTGGACCATGCCGTCGAGTACAGGCGTGGATGGCGCTTTAATTTATAATAGCTCTAAGGCAAATAGAGCGGTGGCTGTGTTGAATTTCGGAACCACCCGATATCCGTCAAGCATCGGATTGTTTGTTTTACAAACTCCATATGACCCCATTAACAATGCAATCGTGAGGTTGGCGTGACAACATATACAACCTCGTTGAGGTTTATCCTTCCGGACTCTGGAGCTCTCACAAATACTTGGGGAACCGTTCTTAATAGCTCGCTGATCAATCTTGTTGACTCTGCGGTTGCTGGATACACCACCGTCAACATTACGGATGCTGACTACACCCTAAGCGTGGCCAATGGTTCTGGGGATCAATCTCGAACCGCGTTCATGACCGTTACCGGCGCCACCACTGCCGTGAGGAATATTATTGCGCCTGCGGTCAGCAAATCCTACGTAATCACCAACTCCACTACAGGTGGATACGGCGTCACAATTAAGATCACTGGCGGAACAGGTGTTACCATCCCCAACGGATCAACCACAACTGTTTGGTCTGACGGAACAAATTTCTACACAGCAAATAATTATTCATCGACCTATTCCACATCTGGCGCTATGTCAGTGGGCGGAACGCTAAGTGTGACTGGCGCGACAACCGCAAGCGCGGCAATTACCGCCCCCAATTTAATTACAACATCTCCAGTCAGTGGGTCTGGGCAAATTGTAGCATCATTAGGTTCTACATGCGGAATTATTCGCAATGATTCTACAAATATTTATTTCATGAAAAGCAACTCTTCCGCCACTAATTACGATTCCTCTAGGCCGATTACTATTAATCTATCCACTGGTGCTGTGACGTTGGATTCAACGGGGACAGGCGGCACTTATGTTGGTGGAACCTTGACGGCCACTAATGCTACCATTACCAACCTAACGGCAACCAGCAGCGTAGTGGTGGGTGGATCAATTGTTTCGCCAAACTCGACAAGTCAATACAGCATTTCTGGCGGATCTTCCCCAACAAATGGGGGCGCTGTATTTGTGTACGGTCCGTCATCCACTGGAAATTCGGGCGGAATTACATTTAATGGCGGCACGGGGGGGACAAGCACAATATACGGGTCGTTTAACGGCTCAAGTGGATTGTTCACGGTAAACAATAGCGCCAGTGTTGGTGGGACGTTGGGGGTTGCGGGGAATATTACCGGGGCAGGAATAATTGCCACGACTAACGGCGCAAACATAACAGGAAGCTTGACTGTCGCCTCTGGGGGCGCAAACATTACCGGAAACCTTACGATTTCATCTGGCACAATTACGGCATCTGGGGTGACACTTAACGCCTCAAACAGTTTGTATATTTATGACGCTGGGTCCAATATATTAGGATTTAGATCTGGAGCCGCAGCTACGCCCAAATACGCCACATTGGACGCGAGCGGAAACTTTAACGTTTTAAGCGGGAATATTTCAGCCACCGGATCTATTAGCGGCGCATCGCTTAGTGTGAGCGGGTCGGTATCCGCAAGCGGGTCGATGACCGCCGCTTCATTTGTCGGATCTGGATCGGGGTTAACCGGAACGGCATCATCCCTTTCAATCGGGGGTTCGGCAGGTTCGGCCACGACGGCGGGATCGGCTACAACGGCAGGCGCAGCGACCGGATCTTCATTTTTCACCTCTGGCGCTGGCGGTGAAAATGATATCGGGTGTAATTTATCCGGATATAATTCCGCATATTTGTACAACAGCAGCACCGCGTGGGGATTATATTCCGCTTCTGGCGGAAGTTTGATTTACTATACAAGAGGAAGCGGGGCCGTTCAGACTGCTCCATTGACCAACACTCAAACAAGTTCATTGGGGGTCGGCACTGGAGCCACAGGAACCACTGGGCAAATTGTAGCTACGGGAAACATTTCGTCCTACTACTCCGACGAAAGATTGAAAACTCGCCATGAAAATATTTCTCACGCTGTAGAATCCGTAAAGAAATTAAGCGGATTTTATTACGAGGCTAATGAGACTGCACAGTCTCTTGGTTACGAGGTCAAGCGGGAAATCGGGGTTAGCGCTCAAGAGGTGCAGGCTTTGTTCCCCGAGATTGTGGTTCCGGCTCCTATTGATAATAAATACCTAACGGTTCACTATGAGCGATTGGTTCCCATATTGATTGAGGCGATTAAGGAGCTTTCCGCACGGATAGAGTTACTTGAGGGTCGTTTAGGATGACGTTAAATAGTTCCGGCACGATCAGCTTGGCTGGAACCACTGCTGGCCAGTCTGTTGAATTAGAGCTTGGCGGGAACGGCACTACACAGATCAGTATGCAAGATGCTAACGTGTTGACGCTTGCCGGAAAAACCGCTGGACAAACAATCTCATTTTCCGACTTTTACGGCAAATCGAATTTCTCCCCGTCCTCTCAAACCTTTACTAGCGGGTCCGGCACTGTAACAGCCCCGAATGGGGCTCACACATGTTTAATTTATATGTGGGGCGGCGGAGGTGGATCTGGCGGCACGGCGTCTGGCGGGAGCTCCTCGGCTGGCGGTGGTGGTGCGTTTATTTATAAGACCGTATCCGTTACGGGCGGATCAACGACATTCACCTATAGCCTCGGCTCAGGCGGAACTGCGGGAACTTATGTTTCCGGCGCAGGTGCTGGGGGTGCGGGGGGAAGCTCCACAATTACGGGCGGGGCGTCCTTAACCGCTGGTGGTGGTTCTGGCGGGGCCAGAGGCGCTGGCGCGGCGGGAGGTGCGGGTGGGACTCAAACCGGCGGGGATGCTGGATCGGCTAGCGGATCAACGGGCGGAAGCGGGACGGTCCAGACGGGCGGCGCGGCGGGAGGCGTTGCGTATGGCGGCGGTGGATCTGTTGGATCAAATACGAGTGGCGCAAGCTACGGCGGCGGAGCGGGCGGGGCTAGCGATAGTGGTGGACTTCCCGGCGCAGGCGGGGCGGTTGTATTTAACTGGACTTAATGGAACTTAATTATGACAATTATTGGCTCTCAACTTGTATTGCTTTGCCCTTGGATCGACTCCTCTCGGGCCGCTATTCTAGCCTCGGCGTTGACCGAGAATCTTGGCGACATCAACACGCCCTTGAGAATCAAACATTTTGTGGCTCAATGCGCTACGGAAACGTGGGGTTTTCGGCATCTCACCGAGAGTATGTTTTATAATGATCCCATTCATCTCCTCAACGCATTCCCCTCGTCCGTGGCCAGCATGGTTGATGCTCGCAATTTAATCGAACAGGGACCACATGCGATTGCCAATCGGGTATATGCAAATCGACTGGGGAATGGAGACGAGGCTAGCGGGGATGGTTGGCGTTATCGCGGGCGTGGGTTTCTTCAGATCACTGGTAAATATAATTACAAACAGATCGGCAGACAAATTGGATTGGACTTATTGAACCATCCGGAAATGCTGGAGAATCCCGTCAGCGCGGCTCAGGCGGCTGTGAAGTTCTGGGATTACCATTCCTGCAATGTCTACGCGGATGAGGACGATATCAACGCTGTAACGGCCAGAATCAACCCCAGCCTTCAGGGAATTGAAGACAGGCGAAACTGGTTGATGAAGTGCGGAAAGATCTGGCAATGATCGGCGTTCCTAATATCTCAGGTTACATTGCGGCGATTCTGATCAGCGCCGCGCTGGTTGGGGCTGGGGTATGGCACTATAAGGACTTGGAGATTCAATCCCAAAAACTCCAATCAGAACAATCAATTAACAAATTGCTTCAAAAACAAGCAAGTATTAATAACGATGTTTCTCAAAAACAGATTCGGGTGCAGCATGACATTGTTACCAAATATTCAACCATTGAAAAGCAGATCCCAGTTTATATCCACACTAATGATCCCACTGACGACCCTTATCTTTCTTCTAAGTTTATCGTCCTGCACAACGCCGCAGCGACAGATAGTGAGTTACCCAACCCCTCCAGCGGAGTTGATGATCCCTCCGCAAAAATTAAAGCAAGCGACCTCCTCACAACAGTAGTTGATAACTACCAAATTTGTTTTGCAAGCTCGGAGGAGTTGGCTGGATTGCAGGATTGGGTTCGTCAAGTTGGTGAGCAAAAAGAAAGAAGCCATTGAGCCTTATTAAGTTCGACCCGCAACCGGGCATCTATAATGATGGAACTCAATATGCGGCCAAGGGGCTCTGGCACGTTTGCGACAAAATTAGGTTCAGGGACGGAAAGCCTCAAAAAATAAACGGATGGATAAATTCATCTGGGAATACGGCGTTTATTGGAACGTGTCGGTTCATGCATACATGGGCAGATTTGGCGGGAACTCCGCAGTTATTTTTTTCTACAAATGCAAAAGCGTACATTCTTGTAAACGGTGTTTTGACTGACGCCACACCCTTCAGAATCACTGGAACTCTCACAAATCCCTTTGCGACTGCGAACGCTAGCAATGTAATTACCGTTACAAGTACCGCACATGGCTGCGCCGTGGGAGATTACGTTAATTTTTCTGGAGCAACCGGAACTCTTGGCGGGGTGAATCTTGTTAACTTGAACGGGAATTGGGCGGTCACTTCGATTACCGCCAACACGTTCACATTCGTTGGGCCGACTGTAGCTACATCCGGAGCCTCTGGGGGCGGCGGGACCGTAACATACGGATATGAATTCTCGCCGGGTCCCGTGGATCGCGTATCTGGTTCCGGCTACGGCGGCGGCGCATATGGCTCGGGTTCATGGTCAGGGATTGGAACCGGAACGTCTCTGGGGCCTCAACCGCGTATGTGGTCTGGCGATAATTTCGGTCAGGATTTTGTTGGCTGCTGGAGGGGCGGTGGAATTTATTATTACACTGGCGACTCTGCCGCCCGCATGTTTAATATTTCCACACTGTCTGGAGCTAGCAATGTTCCGACTATTGCCAACCATATTTTAGTTGCGCCTCAGTCTAGGCAGGTATTTGCTTTTGGATGTGACGTAATTGGTAACACTGGCGTACTGGACCCCATGTACGTGCGGTGGTCGGATCTTGAGAGCGCGGCTCAATGGACCCCATCAACCACAAACGCGGCGGGGGGCTTCCGCTTAAGCACCGGCAGTCAGATATACTGCGCACGTCGAGGACCGGGCAACATTCTGGTCTGGACTGAGAGCTCTCTGTACGCATTAAATTTTGTTGGCGGAGCTACGGGGTGGGGACAACAATTACTCTCTCCGAATATTGATATTATTGGTCCGAATGCCGTAGCCACGTTTGGTAATTTCGCAATGTGGATGGGGCGGGAAAATTTCTACCTGTACGACGGCACTGTCAAAACCATGCCATGTACAATTAGAGAATTGGTATTTGGATCTATTAACCTTATTCAAGGGTGGAAAACATACGTCGCCACAAACTCTCTTAATAGAGAGGTGTGGTTTTTCTACACGTCAAACAATTCTACAGAGTGTGATAGCTACGTTATCTATAACTATGTGGAAGATGTTTGGTCTTACGGAACCATGAGGAGAACCGCATGGGCCGACAACGGAGTTTTTGATTACCCGCAAGGGGCATCGACCGACGGCTTTATTTATAGCCATGAGGTCGGTCTGGACGACGGATCAACATCCCCAGCCACACCGATTGATGCGTATGTTGAGTCTGGGCCAATCGAAATTGCGGATGGGGATCATTTTGTTTTCCTAAAAAGGATTATCCCAGATATCACATTTGTAGAGTCATCTACTGGGTATCCGTCAGTCACCATGACCATAACACCAAGGGACTATCCGGGCGGACCGTATTACAACAGTGGGGCGCTTCCAGTCACGAAAGTGACGAGCATGACTGTAGAACAATTTACCCAAAAGCTTGATTTAAGAGTTCGCGGTAGATACGTAATATTAAGAATTGAAAGTAACGCTCTTCTTGGAGTGTGGTGGAGAATTGGAAGTAATAGACTTGATATTCAACCAGATGGTATGAGATAATGTCAAGCGCAACAAGCGTTCCGACAAGACAATTAATACCCACTCCGGCCCCTCAGGCTTTATATAGCTCTCAGTGGCAAGCCAATTACAATCGAGTTGTTGATCAGAATTTTAGTCAAGTTATGGCTTATCTAGCCTACGCTCCGGTGGCGGGGTGTAAGGTCGCTAACTTACCAAGTCCGGTAAATTTTCCATACTTGAGGGGGGTGGCTTTGGATAGCACCCTTGCGGCGACGGGTAATTTCGGCGCGGGCGTTGTCGGTGGCGGCGCTAATATTGTTCCAGTATGGAATAACGGAACCGCTTGGTACATTGGTTAATAATTAAGAACCGCATAACAACATGGTAAATTAAATAAACGGGAAAAATAAATGGCTCTTGCTGCACTCGCCCCTCTTCTAGGATCAATGGCTGGCGGATCGCTGGCCGCATCTGGCACGCTTGGCGCGCTGGGAATCGGCGCGACTGCGGGCGGATCTCTTTTGGGCTCCGCTCTGGGGTCTGGACTCGGGACCACCCTTGCGACTGGAGATCTTGGAAAGGGTCTTGAGTCCGGTTTGCTGGGCTATGGCCTTGGTGGAGCTATGGGTGCGTTCGGAGGCGGCGCTTCCCCTGCTATGGACGGCGTAATGACTGGAGCTAATCCGTCCGCTGAGGCCCTTGCGGCGGCGAACGGAGCAAGTGGTGCTGCGGGGTCCGTTGCGCCTGCGGTATTGTCTGCGGCTCCCGCAGCCGGTGCTGGAGGTGTGCTGGGCGGCATGGGGAGCGGCGGTGCAAGTATGCTCGCTAATCTAGTTCCAGCCGCGACTGTAGCTACGCCCGGTCTGTCAATTGCTGGCGAGGCGTTACAACCAGCGCCGCCCACTCAACCGACTTACACATCGCCGGGGCTCACTCAATATAAGACTCGTCAAGCGGCGACAATTCCAACAAATTTCAGACCCGGCATTAGTCCGGAAATGAGTTATTTCACCCCCTCGGGTGGGTACGCTCAGGGTGGGCCGATCATGGCGGCGACAGCTATGAACCTCACTCCCCAGCAAATCATGCAGCAGCAAATGGTTCGGCAGGCTAACATGCCCAACGGGTATGCCAATGGCGGTTCCGTGAGCGGGGGCCGCAATATGATTGATTCGCGTGGTCTTTCCTTTCTGAATCACGAGGCCATGAAGCAAGCCATGCCGATGAGCATGGGAGCCTCAGGGACGCCCGGTGGCATGAACCCCTCTATGGGTGCGAAGCTGCCCAAGTTTGCCGCTGGCGGGGCTCCTATGGCCGCTGGAATGCAGGGAATTGCCGATCCTTCTATGGCTGGCGATATGGCTGTGCCGCCTGTGGCGGGAGATGGATCATCGGATAATATTCCCGCAACCATTGATGGAAAGCAACCGGCACTATTGTCGTCAAACGAACACGTAATTGACGCCGCAACAGTGGCTCACTTAGGAAATGGGTCGTCTGCGGCTGGGCATAAGGCATTAAAAAATATGGTTAAAAGAGTTAGGTTGGCCAAAACGGGATCGGCCGCGATGCCGCCTCGCATTAACCCTCAGGCGATGCTGCCTGCCTAACTAGGCATTTCTTATGAAAATATCCGTGGTCACGCCCGAGCAGGCGGTGGATGTGTGGGAACATGTTGAACCATATGTACAATCTGTTGTGGACATTACATATGGCAGAGCGACCGCCGCAGAAACCCTAAACAGGGTTTTAAGAAATGAGGCCACGCTTTGGGTTGTTTACACTCCGGATGATTTGGCTATCAAGGGTTTTATACTCACAAAGGTCAACGACTATGCTGCGGTAAGGATGCTTACTGTGGAGATGTTGGCCGGAGATGATTTCGACGAATGGATTGATCAGGCAAACAATTCACTCGTTATTTTTGCTCAGCATTTTAATTGCGCCGGTATGGAATTAATCGGGCGTCAGGGCTGGGAAAAGAAATTAAAACGCCTGCATTGGGAAAAGAAATTTATCACTTGTCAGTTAATGTTTGAGGAGCCCAATGGGAAAAGATTCGGGGAGTTCGACTCCCCAAACTCAGACGGTAGTCAATAGCAGTCTCCCGCCAGAGTTACTTCCATATGCGAAGGACATCCTAAATCAAGGCGAAAGCCTATCTAACCAGCCTTATGTCCCGTATCAGGGTCAGCAACTTGCTGATCAATCTCAGCTTACCCAGCAGGCGTATAACCAAGCGGGACAGCTTGGATCGGTGGGATCTGGAGCTATTGATCAAGCGGGTAATGCATTCCAGAGTGGATTGCAAGGTGCGATGAGGGCGGGGCAAAACTCAACGGCCCCAACGGTATCAAGTCCCACATACCAAAGCCAACAATATAATTACAATAATGTCGCCCCAGCGCAATACGCGCAAGCTAACACGATTAATCCCACTCAATATAATTATAACGCCGCCCAAGCTCAACAATATGGAACCCCTCAGGCAAGTGGGGTTAATCAGGTTCATTCGGGTAGCTGGTTAAATCCGGGCATGGCAGGGGCTTACATGTCCCCGTACGAGCAAAATGTGCTGAGTAGCCAATTAGGCCTAGCCAATACGCAGTTTGGCGAACAACAGAATGTGCGGAATAGCGACGCTATTTCCCAAGGCACTTTCGGCGGAGATCGCGCGGCGCTAGTCAACGAGGCGGCTCAACGCGATTTCAATAACTCTGAGAATCAAATGATTGCTCAGGGCCTTAACACCGCATACACCACAGGTCAGCAGGCTTACCAAGCGGATAATTCCGCTAATCTCCTGTCTCAGGAGGCCAACCAACAAGCCAACCAAAACACGCAAAATACAAACGTGCAGGCCGCGCTTAACACTAATGCGCTCAACGCTGGTAACTACAACACCATTACTAGCCTAAACGCAAATCAGAATCAAGCAAATAATGCACTAAATGCTTCTCAAATAAATGCTGCAAACAGCTTAAACAGTTCCAACTACAACACAACAAACGCGCTTAACTCCGGAAATATTCAATCGGCTCAAGCGTTAAATGCTCAGTACAATCAGGCAAATAACGCCCTTAATTCCTCAAACTACAATACAACAAATGCGTTGAATTCCCAAAATCAAAATGCAAACAATTCTTTAAACAGCGCAAATTACAACACTGGAATTTCAAATTTACTTAATGCGGCTGGCTTGCAAAATCAAATCGGCAATAGCCAATCGAACTTGGGTCAAACGCAACAAAACATGGCCTCGACAGGTTTGAATGCTCTATATGCTGCGGGCCAATCGGCTCAGAATTATCAGCAACAGGGATTGAATATTGGCTACAATAACTTCGTGAACCAACAACAATATCCAGAACAGCAGCTTAACTTCTTGTCTGGATTGATGCACGGATTTAATGTGAGCCCAAATTCTTACTCAAATACCGCCAGCACTTATCAAAACCCCATTACTCAGCTAGTTGGTGCTGGAACGGGCTTAGCTGGCATTGCATCGGCACTAGGCGGAAAGGGAGGTTAATTAAATGCTGCAAAATAATATTTCGCAACAAGCGGCTAACCTTTCTCGCCTATCGGACTATCAGCTTAGTCAGGAGCTTAGCTCTCCATCTGGGGCTGCGCCACAATATCTCGTGATGAGCGAGATGCAGAAGCGTCAACAGATGCGACAGGGCGGGGTCGGAGCTGGACTCAAGCCGCCCATCAAGCAACAGCTTCTCGCCAATTCTGCGGTTGGCGCTAGCCCCACAATGCCTGAGGCTGCGGCTCCGGCCAATGTTCAGTCCCCGCCCGTTCCGGCAGGCCCTCAGATGGTAGCGAACAATCAAGCGCCTCAGGGGGGTATTCCCGCTCTTGCGCAGATGAGTCGAGTGGCCGGGGTCGCTCAGGCGAAGCCGGTAGGGTATGATCAGGCTATGCCTCCCGCATACGCTCAAGGCGGGATTGTGGGAATGATTCCCTACGCTGATGGGGGTCAGGTGAATCCCGATGGAACTCCGTATGATCCGAATTACGTGCCTGAAGTATCGGCTGTTAACGCGGTTGTGCATAGGAATGTCCCTGCTCCGGTGGTTCACGCCCCGCAAATCATGGACAATTATCAACCTGCTCCGCTGATGGATATGACGGGATCTCATGAGTATTCCGCACAAGGTCCGTACACAACTGCGGGGCTCAATGGAACAAGCGCCCTAGGCATGTTTGGCATGGGCCAGTCCATGCAAAACGCTGGTATGGCGCAATCCGGATTGAAACAAAATCAAGGGATTGTTCAAAATTCAAGAGCCGCCATGGACGCCATGGGCGGTCAAGATACATTCACCAAGCCATATGATCCGGCGATTGGAATGTATAGACAACAGGTTCAATCTCAAAACCCGATCTCCATGGCCCTCATGAAGGCTGGCGCGGCTATGATGAGCGCTCCCAACGGCACTGTATTGAGCGGGCTAGGTGTGGGCCTTAATTCCGGTGTTGACGCCTACACGGCGGCTCAGGCTCAACAGCGGGCCATTCAGGATAAGCTTGTCCAAGCTCAAATGGCTCAGGGTAATGCTCTGGCCGGTGGTTATGAGAAAGCCACGGGCTACGGCCTTCAGCAGGGTCAACAACAGTCGGGTGATTGGAACTCCGAGGCTAACCGGATGTCCGAGCTTGTCGGAAAATCCCTGCTTGTTCCGCAGCAGAATTATAAGAATCAAAGCGATAATGATCAATTTGATGCGGAATTGGCGGTCAAGCAAATGAACGCGCGAGCCAATCTAATGGGGGCGGGCGCTCAAAACAAAAACGCGGACAATAACACGACGTACAAAGTGGCTGAGGATATCAATAATACCCAAACCCACGCCTACACGAGCGCGCTATCTGATTATTGGAAGCTTCTCGACAAAACGCCTGATCAAGCCACTCCCACAGAAAAGGCCAACGCTGAGGCTTATGCCTCAAACGCGGCGACTATCGCGGGACAGCGCGCGACTCTTATTCATAAAACCGGCGGCATGAACATTATGCGCTATGACGCCAAAGGGAACCTCGTCCCCGCTGCGGTGAAATAATGCCCAAGTACGCTCAGGCCTATGACGGGCGGATTGTTGAGTTTGACGACGCCACTCCTCAACATGTAATTGACATGGTGATGAAGCGGGATTTTTCTATTCCGCCGCCTCCCCCGCCGCCAAAAGACCAAAACCCTCACAACATTTTAACCGAATTAGGCGTTGCCGGTCAGGCAATTATTCCCCATGCCCAGATGGGATTGTCTCAGGCCCTTTCCGGGTTGGCGGCAATTCAACGGGGGGCTTTTGGCGAAGTTGGAGATTCCGCCCAACACCGACAACAATTTGAAAAAGATATGGCCGCAATGCAAGCGGCTGGAAAAAGCGCCTCCCCGCAACTTACAACCCCAATTGAGCAACTGGGGGGAATGGCCGGAGAAATAATTCCAGCACTTGGCCCGCAAGCCATGGGCGTTATGATGGGGCAGCAGTATCAAAACGCTTTAGATGCGGCTGCGGCAAAAGGTTTGTCAGGAACTCCACAGGCTCAATTAAACGCCGCCGGACAAGGTGCGTTTGGTGCCGTTATGGGCGGGCTTCCGTTTGGCGAAATCGGGGAGACTGCTGCAAAATTTATTCCCGGAGTGGGTGGTGCCCTTGCAAATAAGGGGCTTTTGGGAATGGTTGCGCGACCGGGCGTAGCGGCTGCCTCAGATGCGCTTGGATTTGGCGGTTTGCAAGTCGGTCAAAATTTGCTTACCGGAGCAACAATCAACCCCGGACAAAATCCATTTGAAAACGTTCCGGAGTCTATGGCGCAAGGCGCTCTCTTTGGCGGCCTTATGCACGGGGCCGGAGAGGTAATAAACCGCAAAAAAATTCTGGAAGAACTCAACAAAAAAAATCCAGAACCCCCGCCCCCTCCCGGCGGGACAATGGAAGAGCCCCCTCCAGCAGGGGGAGCGGCGCAAACGGCTTATGGTGAGACCGCTGCGCCACATCCGGACCCGGCGCACCCATCCAACATCCTGTCAAACTGGCATGAGCTTCCCGCTGGGATGCAGGAGGAAATGCTACGTGATTATCAGGCGTCTACACCAACTGGTAGTGGAACGCCCACGCCAGAAGGCGCATCGCCACCGACGCCAGAAACATTACCGTCAGTAGAGCAAACCCCAACAGCATCGCCCGGAGAACAACCTCCCCCAGTCGAAACATCAGCTCCACCAGCTTCCATAGAAGCCACTGAGCCCGTTCAGACACCTTCTCCATCGCCAACTCCTACTGTTACACCCGAGGCGGGGCCGGTCTCCGATCCTCGCAATAAAACTGACGCAATGGTTAACGGCAGTCAAGGCCCAAAATTGCCTGAAGAGTTGGCCAAGGCTCAGCCTAGGTTCAACGTGGGTGATATTAGTCACACTCCACAGTTCGAGTCCGACATCGACAAGGCGCTTTATATCACGGCTGGGGCTAAGAAATCCGCCAGTGACGGAAAATACCGCTCGTGGCTGGAGGGGCTTGGCTACACTCCCGATCAAATTGATCAACAGGGCCAGCTTGTTCGACGCACGGTAAGTCAGTCCGCTCGTGAGGTCGGGGTGAATGGGGATGTGCTGGACAACCATCCCATTCCGCAGATCGCACCCCCACCAGATGACGTCAGGAAGGCCCCTGAGGGCTCTGGAGCGGGAGTGGACCCCGACATGCTCCTCGCCAAAGGAAGGGGCTCAGAGGACGCCTCTAGGCCGACTGTAGCCAAGGATGAGCAGGGCTATTGGCATGTTGAGTACACAGACCCCCACACGGGCACTCTTACTCGTGATTATCACAATGTCATGGGCGATGAGCTCAACAGCAAAAAGATGGCGAAAGACCATGCTGATTATGTGCATGATCAAATTAAAGATGAAATTGTTAAGACGGAGTTCCAGCCTGAATTCCAGACTCGCACTGATCCCAACATATTGCGGGACGCTGGTTTCACTGATCATGAGATAGAGGACCATCAATGGGGCGCTGACTATTTAGATCAACCCGCAGCCTTGGCGGAGAAGGGGTGGATGCATGACCCCACTACCGCTAAATGGGGACCTGCGACGCCTGAAATTGTCAGCCGCCTGAAGGACACAAATCACCCCGCCCTAGAAAGTGCTCAACGGCAATTAAAAAGGTCGATTGAAAATAATCAAATCCCCACACCCGATACAACATCTAGACTAAGCCCAGCCCCATACACCTACATGTATGAGGGAAATAGGAATGACGGGTGGGTTAGAAACCCAATTGACATCGCCGACCTTGAGAACAAAGTTCAAGGGCAAACGCCCGATAAGGTGGCAAGTATTATTGCTAAGCGAAATGCGTCAACGCCGCTGGGATTAATTGCTAAGCGAGTGGAGCAAAAATTAAGTGACCAAATAGCGGCGGGCGTTGACCATCAATTCCAAGTCGTTCAACCGTCAGATATGGCGAATCTTCCCCAAATTGTTCAGGATCATTTATCCAATCATGGAACTATGGCGGGGAATGCTCGTAGATTCCTTGATGAAAATGGGAATCCAAAACTCGCCACAACAACCTACGTCAAGGGCTCCTCATTCGGGACCAAAAGCGGAATGGGGGATGAGGTAATCCTTCATGAATTAATTCACGGCGTCACATCTCATGCGCTTCAATTAATGGAGGCGCATGATAATCCGCTGGATCGCGGGTATAAAAATCTAACGCCAGAGGATGTGAAATTCTATTCCGAGATCAAGCGTATTTCCGGTGTGATTGGTGAGGAACTTACCCGCAGGCTCGACCAACATAAAAACGGAGTAAGAGATCTAACGCCAATTGAAAGGGCTGTGCTGGACAAGAACGGCTCCAACGCCCTTGAGAACGCGCATGAGATCTTGGCTTGGGGCCTGACTGACAGGGGGTTCCAAGACATGCTTGAGAGCATCAGGGATACCGGCGGTCAAAATTTGTTCAATAAGTTTGTGAACGCCATTAGAGAATTGCTGGGCCTCCCTGCTAAATCTAACACGGCCCTTGCCAGCCTTCTTCATGTTGCCGATGGGATGCTCTCAGCGCCCGGTGATCATGCTCAGGGCCTGTATGATAAATACATGAATGGACCTAAGGCGGTTGATCACACCGCGCCCTCCCTCTCTGAGGCGGTGGCGAACAATGTCTTTACAGCCGAACAAACAAAAGACGGTCTGGATGGGTTATCTAAAATCCAAGATGGAATTAGCCTTGCTAAATCTTCCATTGAGAACGGGGATTATTCCGGAACCAAGGGGCTGACCACCGGCAAACTAGACGAGATGATTCTCCGCAGGGCGATGATGCCTGAGTGGCAAACTCGCAAGGGGGTCCTCGCTAGATCTGCGGGATTATTATCCAAGGTTGGCGTCAGTCGAGAAGCTTTAGACATTGCTTTAAAAAACGGCGTGTTGCTGGGCTCCGATAAAAACGGAATGTTGGCGGTGCTGCAAAAGGATGTCCTCCTGAACGGCAAGGTCAAGATGATGGACGAGAACACACCTCTCGTGGCTTCTGACTTAGCTCCCCAAACCATTCAGGCGAGGGTGGAAGCCTTTAGGGCTGGAGCTTATAAAGAACTCACCAAGCGCATGAACGATCTCGCACCATACGCTCATTCTCAAGCTGAGGCTCTGGCCAAGCATCTTGAGGGGCTGGGGATCAAAGACAATGTGATTCGGTCGTATCAGGATCTTAAGAAGCCAGCGGCGCAAATTCTAGCCGATGCCTATGCCTATGCGCGACATGCGGAAGAAGCTAACAAATACGGCCTTGATGTTCTGAAGAAACAAATCGGAGAGGACGATCAAGGAAATCCAATTTACGATCCAAAAACATCGGGGATGTCGGATGAGGAGGCTAGGGCCATTAAGGATTATGTGGATAATCTTCCTCATAATCAAAGAGAAGCTATATATAAAACTCAGGCGCAGATGAGATTTATTGCCGACGAGCGTGAGCGGATTGCTATCGCTGACGGCATCATGCCTGATTGGAAAAAGATCCGGAGTGATTTTATCACTCAATCAAAGGATCTTACAGACAAGTTAAATAATGTAAAAGATCCGTTTGTCAAAGAGAGATTAGAGCGACAGCTTGAGTCCATTAATAAGCAGATTAATAAAATCCCAGATTTCAAGGATTACGTCCCACTTAAGTCGGACTACGACTCTGTTGAGCGTGACGCTTACGGGAACCCCGTAGACCCGAATAACTGGGGTGGGTTCTCTGGCGGGAATTCAACGTCGGTCAAGGGCAAGGAATCTATTAACCGTTTGGGTCGCGGGTCATACGCGGGTCAAATCACCAACAACCTTGTAACCGATTATGAGAATTCCCAGTCGCGGGGCGTGAGAAACCAAGCTGGACAGAGGCTCATGAATCTAATCGCCGATGGGTATAAGTCGGGCGATGAATATATCATGAAACATTTTGACGAGCCGAGCAAGATCCAGCCACAAGCTTACAAGGATTCCACTACAGGTGAGGTGAAATATTCCGTCGCTGATTATCGCAATCAGCCTGACGCCTTTATCACCAAATTCGGTGGCAAGGAAATGTACGCTCGAATTAAAACTCCGGAGATGATGGCGACCATTAACGGGTTTGATGGAACCACCGGCAAGTTTATGAAAATGGTGGAGGGCTTCGATCAGGGAATTTCCAATTTTACAGGCCTTCAAAATTGGGGACGGGCGTTCCACTTGCTCAACGCCGGAGCCTCGTTCCCGTTCGCAGCCCGCCTCATTCTAAAGCATACGGACGTAGCCAAGCTCAATGTGATGGGCCTTGGGAAATATTTCGACGTAAGCGATCAAAAACTAAGATCTGGAATTGATAAACACACTTGGACAATTGGCAGGTCGTTTTTGGGCGTTAAGCCCGATCCGTCAGTGCAGGCGGACTTAGCTGAGCTCCGCGCCAATGGGGGGTTATTTAAGCCGGTTGATCTGGGTGGTGTAGAAAATATCCAAGACCATCTGGATAATATTTTTGCGCCTGAGAAATGGAAGGATAAAACAGCTCGCGAGAAGTGGCTGGCCTTTAAGGGTGGCGTTCATAAGCTGGAACAATCCATAACCTCATTCACTAACCACGTCGAGTGGACAACCCGCTTGGCGGTGTATCGCACTATGAAGGAAAACGGCGCAAGCCCTAAGGAAGCCGCGTGGTACGCTCAGGAACTTACGGGTAACTTCGGTCGCAAGGGACTTGCGACACGGGCTCTGGCGTCGCTGTATCCGTTCTATAACGCTGGTGTGCAGGCGGATAATGCGTCCCTGTCTTCTGTGCTGAAAGGTGGTCCTAAGCTTCTTGCTAAAACTGCGGGCTCTCTGGCGGGGCTAGGGGCGATGATCGCCATGTATAATTACTGGATGGGCGGTATGTACAAGGATCAGGCGGGAAATAATCCGTACGCCCTTTTGCCTTCATACAAGAGGGCGGGAACATCTTTGGCTATTCAAGTTCCCTTCATGCATGAGAAGGATGGTTCCCCCTATTATTACAAAGCTCCAACGCCCTTCAAGCTTTTCTCCCTTCCAATTAATGCGGGGGCGGCGGGTGTAGCTATGCTGCATGGGGACGTCACGCCCGGTGAATATGCAACTGAGTTTGCAAATGAATTAATTTCCAGCGGAGCCCATTACTCCTCGACACCCACAGCCAATCCGCTTGTATCCGCAACGCCGGGTGCATTACGGGGGCTTACGTCTTTGGGGACAAATCGAACTGAACTTGGAGCGCCCATTCATCCAGAGTTCCCCACAGCCAGACAAAAACCTCAGTCTCAGATCTACACCAAACATGCGAGCGAGGCGTCTATTGCCGTGGCCAATGCGCTCCATAAGGGCGGGCTGGCTGAGATTTATCCAGACGATCTTGATTATATTTCGGCCACAACAGCGGGATCGGCAGGGTCATTCGCCTTAGGCATTGGGAATGCCGTTGCATCGTTTGTTGTTCCAAATTCCAGCGCCAATCGGGAAATTAGAGGTCGAGATCCCTACAATCAGATTACCGACAATCCCGTATCTGGAATTTTTGTAAGCAGGATTAGCTCGGGCGATGTGGCAAATAAATATTATAGTTCCGTAAAAGAAATTGAAGATTATAAAACCAAGCTCACATCGGCAAAGTCTGAAGGCGATCATGAAGAAGCTTTGAGGCTTGCAGCAGATCACCCGAAAGAGGCCAGTATGCTCAACTACTATAAGCGGGTTGAGAACGAGATGAAGGATAACCGCAAGGCGCTCAAGGACTTGCAGAAAAACACCACGCTATCTGTAGCAGACAAGGTAACTAGAGCGGAGCATATCAACCAAGCCAATGAACTTCTTCAAAGGCAGTTTATTTATCGCTGGCACAACAATGGGAAATACCCAGACTTATCTGATAGATAAATAAAAAAGGGGAGAGCCCCAACAAGCCCTCCCCCTTCATATCTTACTGGCCTTGACAGTGGCCCATTTGACCGACCAGTTAGATTCCTTAGACGTGCATAAACACGCCAATAATATTTCCGATCAGAAATGCAATTGCGACAGCCGTGAATGGATTTGCCGCAATCAGCTTACGTGTCGGACCCCTTTCCGCCTGAGCGGCGGCTTGGAAGTCCTTGAAGTCTGGGTTAGGCATCTGGATTCTCCAAAAGGTGTGTGTCGTAATCACCTTTGATTTTAAGAAACTTGATCCGCGCCTCAGGATCTTGATCAAGCTCAGCTCGACTGTCAATCCCGAGGGCGGATTTTAGTCCAGCCACAGTTGCGGCCTCAGTAAAGTAGCCGAACCATGCCTGAAAGCGCTCGTCTTTACAGAGGATTCCCGCCGTTCTCGACATTGAGAACTGGGGTTTCTTGTCTACGATAGGCTTGTTGGTGACAGACTTGTCAACAACAAGTGTGTGGGGAGGACAATCCTCCATTACCAACGTATCGTATTCGGCCATCGCTACAGCGTAGCGAGTTCCGATAGGCGAGCGTAATAATTCTTCAGGAACATCGGAGGGATGAATCGAAAGATTCAAAACATACCCCGTCTTGTCCTGACGAATTGCGATTTTGACGGCTTCAAACGCAAATTTAATTTTGTCGTCAGCCATTTAAATCCAAGTCCCCTTCGGGAACTTCCCTTTCTAACAGGCGATCAATCTCCCTGTCAACTAGGGCAATATCGTCCTCTAGGGCCGCAATTTTGCGCGTCATATACTCATGGTCTTCTATGAGCCGCTTGCGGTAATCAAACAGGGAGCCGAGTCCGGTGTTAAAACGGAAGGTCATCGTCAAGGTCTTCCGCCTGAGCTGGTGGATTATAGCTTGCCGATTGCGTGGGCGCGCGGGCCGTCTTTTCCCAAGCCTTTTTTACCGCCAGCTTGAGATAGCTATCACCCTTAGAAGTCTTAGCGCCACTCCAAAGGGACAAGTCTACACGAGGAGACTTCCCAGACGCTAGGCCAGCGTAAAGCTCCGCCACCAGATCCGGATCAAGATCCATTGTTCCAGTGAAATGCGGATGAGATTCGGTGGTTCGGCGCGAATTTTTAAACAATCCCGCACTGTTCAGAAACTTACGCTCAGCCATTATTTCGCCTCCAGTTGGGACCTGCGTGTCTTGTACGCATTAAGAACCTCAGCATACCCCTTGCGGTCGTGTGACTCAAGAGTTTTGTAAGACGCCTCGTTCTTGGTCCACATTTCTTTACAATCGGCTACCGATTTGCACATATCTAACCCCGCGCGGGTCAGAGTCATAAGAGCCTCGAACTCAGCGGCCACCAGTGGCGGTGCAACAAGGACGGCTGGCGCTGTGCTCCGGCCAAGCAATGGAGGTGGGGACAAAATATCATCGGTGGACGTGTCAATAAACGCCGCAGAGTCCGCGTCACCCTCTCCGGTTTGCACCTTGAACGTGGTTCGCATAAACATCTTATCGGCATACGAGAGCGCCGAACCCGAGGTCTGAGCGCCTTGATAGGGGTGAATCACAGACCCCCTCCAAAAAGCCTCAACGCATTGGCCGTTGTAGTAGAGATCCACTTCATAAGTGAATTTAACGACGGGATTCTGTTTCTGCCCGACATAAATAATATCGCCCGATTGGATCTCGCGGACGGCCCACGCCAGCCCGTGGCGCGCAGCTTCACTGGCCACCTTCTCATAGTAAGTGTCAATGCTTACAAAATTATATCCGCCATGTTTATTGAGCTCGCTCTTGATCAGGTTGGGAACAGCTAACGTCGTCTCTACAATGGCCTGCGAGAAACTGACGGCTTGGCTTTCCTTTTGGGAAACCCCCGACTCTTGATCTTGCGTTTGGGGATTTTCTTTTTGGCTTCTTGTTGACATAACCTTTTCCTTGCCAGTCGTTTAGCTTTTGAGATCTTTCGCACATCGGATGCGGTTTTCGCTTTGTGGCAAGCCCTATGAAGAGGTTGCCAGTTGTCAAGAGTTTGTGGTCCACCCAAGGCTATAGGAATAATGTGATCCCATTCCACCTCCTCAATTGCATTAAATTTCGCACCACAAGCCGGACATCTTGCATGTCTAGCCAAACACGCCAATTTCAATTTGGCATTTAAAACCCGTCGAGTCTCAATAACAATTTCTTCCCTCTGGGGGATATTGTTAATTTTTTGAAGGATTCTTAACTGGTCTTCTGGGTATTCGCCCATTGTTTATATTGCTCGCACACCGAATTGACGGGACAATATTCCTCACATCGGGTTCTGTTAACTGGACGCTTCTCCACATTGTGGATAATTCCGCCTTTCGAGGCAGCGAGAGCGTAGGCCTCGGCGGATTGTTCATCGTCAAATAATTTAGATGCGCGTTTAGCCCCCTGCTTCACAACCGCCCAACCACCTGAGGTGGCCCACATCTCACGGTCCGTGCATTGGGGGAGCTCACCGGATAGCTCATGTCGCAGACGGGCAATCTTGTGCTCTGTGACGCGGTCCTTAAGGAACGCCTCCTGCTGAGCAATAGACCAGAGTGGAATGTCAATCATAACGATTGGGAGCTGCGGATACTCCGAATTAAATTGAGCCGTTCGTTTGCTCCAATCTTTAATAAGAGCGCCGACTTGGAGACCGCTAACTCTAATTCCCTTATTTTTCCACATGAGGAAAGCATAAGAATTGAGTTGGTATTCCCAATCAATTTTTCCGTTGGTGACGGCCCAAGCGGAGGTCGTCTTCCAATCAACCAAATTAACCTTCCCGTCAATCTCCTCTTGGAGATCAATCCCTCCCGAGACCACGCAGTCATCAACCACACAGTAGAGGCGTTGCTCCGGAATATAATTCGGAAGGTCTTTCGCACCCCTCTCAATGATTTCGTGGAGGGCCGTGCCGAACGTAGACCATAACCTCTGAGAGATGTCTTCCTCGATTTCATCGCCGTAAAGCTCTTTAAGGAGCGCTATCCTTGGAGGCTGGAGGAGGCCAGTAACCGAAATATCCGCCATCCCCTTGCTGTACCTGTCCTCCGACAGAGCCCGCGCCAGAGGGTCCGGTATTTGCCACTTGTTGGTTAATCTCATCGGAAGATCCCAAGGTCTCAAAATCTGACATTAGGATATCCCTCAACGAGGCCACAAACAATGGGGTTACATGAGAATCATTCTCAGTGAGAATGCGTACTTTTGTTCCCCACAGGGTTCCCACATAAACGGTCCGACTTGTTTCTCGTGACTTAAGGAAAGCGTAGACGAACGCCCCCGACCCAACGACAAGATAAACTCCAAGAAGGATATGATAAATTGACGATAGGTCGAGGTCGCTCAACATAGTGCAATTCCTTAGGGCTGGGGGTCGCGAGATTTCTTTTCGGGCGAGGGGGGAACTGATGGCGCTGCACCCGCCAGAAACTCATCGCGCCGCAAATTGGGAAGATCCTGCATATCGCTTTTCAGGAAAAGAACGCGGAGGGCCAGAACGAGGCGCTCCCTAAATGACAGGGAATGTTCCCGCATGATCTGGGGTAGATGCCCATGGAAAAACAGGTGCGCAGACTTTTGAGACATCCCCGCGCGGAGGCCCGAGACAAACCCAACTGCATTTTGAGGGAGGGGTTTATCATCAGCGGTTCGGCCATACGGGCAAGATGTGTAAACAAGATACTGTATGTTGTGGTCTCGGTCTAAAGTATCAACTGCGCCCACAAGCAAATTAGCCGCCATCGACTGGGCCTCCTTCTCGGTGCGCTCCGAGCAGGCAATAAGTTGGGCTCTTTGCTCGGCTGCGCCTTGAAGAAGGCTCTGAATAAATTCAGGGAGTTGTTCCACTGGGATAGGTTGCTTCACGATGCTCTCCTTGTTTTAATCTGCGCCCTTTGTGGCTTGGGCGCTGGTTGGAATACAATTTTGGTGTGTTGCGCACACCATGATGAACCTTCTAGGGAGCCGTGTCCACAGAATAGTAGCTCACCACTCAACATCTCACCTGTGGGGTACTTACAGGTTTGTGTTCCCATATCTGATAGGCGGAGATTATACGGAGCATCGTTATCCGCCACAATAATCACCACCTCTTTCGGAGGGGGTCGGCGCAGAACAATCTCCCCGCTTTTAATCTTGCGAACCTTCTCAGAAAGATGGAGCTCGGGCTTCCCCTTAAGCTTGAATCCCCTGCGGTGACACCGCCCTATCACGGCATTTCGGCTTACGCCAAAAATCTCCGCGATTTTTGAGGCGGGAAGGCCCTGATTGGTTAACTGCTCCAGCCTCTCCGTTCGGCCCTCAATTGACCAATCAAACGCCCCCGCTTTCGGGGGGGAGGGCTTACGGGGCTTATCACTCTGTACGCGCAACTTCATTCCTCTCCGATAATTGGGGGGGTGGCTGTCGGCTTAATGAGACAAACCTCGCCCTTAATGGATTCAGCACTGGAAGCATATGGGAAGATAACTCCAGTTTCCATCCTCTTTCGGATCGCCCATCCCAAATTTTTCTCACCCGTCTCAAGAACTTCAGAGATCGTTGGCTCTCTGATGGTCGCAATCTCCGGAAAATCCGGGAACGTGAGCTTGAAAAATATTCCGTCCTGTTCAAGGGAGGCCGGATAATATTCTCTCGGGGCGTCTTCCCAAATTAATGAACTACGCATTTATCTCTCCTGTAAAAATAAAGGGGGCCGGAGCCCCCCTTATCGTCGTTAGGCCTTGCCGATCCGTGTCGGTCCGAGTTTGTCAATGAAGTCTTGCGTAATCCCCACCGCTCGTCCAGTGGCGATCAGGTCCGCCATTTTTTGTTCCAAAGTGAGTTTGGCGTAGTGAGCAGCAAATTTCTTCGGACGCTGCGGAGAGCTCACCTGACGCTCCGTCTGGAACCTGTTCAAAGTGTCGCCCTTCTCAAGGGCATCTATTACACGAACAAATACCGGCCAGAGGGTGCGGGTGGGGGCTCCACCGTGATGCGGTCTAGAGCGTTCGTTAATCAGGCGATTGCGCAAGGCAAGCACGGGATCGCCGTCAACTAGGCCAGCGCCAGTGTCGAGTCCATCACACAAACGCTCGGCAAGATCCGGACGCAAGGCAACATCCGAGAGGTAGGTCATGGCCGCAATAAACACTGACGGCGTGATCAGCATCCGGATTTGTTTCGAGGATGTGAAACGATCAACCCAAACCCCCATCGACGGATAACGGTCGATAACGTCCAGCGCGAAGCCCGCTGGTGGAGTTGCGGTCCACTCCGCATTTGTGATCAAGCGCCAGAACAAAGACGCCCCAGCGGCCATGCGGGAGGAATTATGGTGTCCCGCAAGGTCAAGAACATCCCTCGCCCCACGGGAGCGAGCATTTACGTCAATGCTCCGGAAAACACTCGGATGCAGGTTGTACGTCACCATCGTTTGAACGGCCACGCCGGAAAGAATAATTCCCCCGAGGCGGTTTTGTCCGTCGAGGATCAGACCATCGGAGGCAATTTTGATCGTGTCCCCGTTTAGGTCCCACCGCCCAGATGAGATATCCGTGGCGATGCGATAAGCATGTCGAAAGTTGAACGTGCGATTGTTAGTGTTTCCCTTGAGGAGCTGTTGAGCTCGTTCGGGAGTGATTGTTTCCAGATTGGTATAGGGAACGTTATTACTAACAGCCTTCACTTTGGGTTTAACAGCCATGTGTTGGTCCTCCTTCACATTCTCTGGCTCGGGGGTATAATTGCTCCACCCGTGAACCAAATACTAAAGATAAAAAAGTTCCAGTCAATCCATGTTGCGAAAAATTTCTGTGCAATGACGAAAAAAGCGCCAGTCACTTACGTGAATCCCGTGCCGATAAAGATACTTATCTACGGGCAATGCGCCTCAAAATCCAACTCTCGCCGGATTGTCATGCGGGGGAGAAAGCCGATCAGTATCAAGTCCGCCAGTGCGTTTGAGTTTGCTCAGGCGTTCGAGCAACAGTGCCCGCAATTCGATGAGCCCATGACGGGCGACTTGAAACTTGATTGCACGATCTATTACCGCTCAAGGCGGTCAGATCTCGACGACACGCTGGTCTGCGATCTTCTGCAAAAATGCGGCGTGATTAAAAACGACAGGCAAATCCAGCACAAGGTACTGCGGTGCGGAATAGACAAGCACCGTCCTCGCGTGGAAATCACATTAACGCACATGGGGGAGGAAGATTACCCGAAATCTGGATTTATTCAAGCCTATCTCCGAGATATGCCAGACGAGGGGTATCCAATAAATGCGCAAACCTGATACACATTTTGTGGTCAAAGACGATCCTGAATACGGGGAGCTTACCGCTATGCGTGTATTGTGGCGAGCTTGTATTGCTCAAGCCTTGAGAGACCTCGTATGCGCTGACGTAGAGGCGGCTTTAGATGCCGCTCAATGGATCGGGACGCCAGACTTCCAAGAGGTGTGTGATCACGCGGCTGTGGATGCGGACTGGTTGGAATCAAAACTCCGAGAGGCTTTAGCCAAGCCTATGCCATATAGGAAAGCATCCATCCTGAGACTATCACAGGACATGAATATAGGCCTCACGTCCGGCGTGGACAGAGGTGTAGAGATTTAAGAGCGACGTTTATTGCTCCGCTAGTTAAACGGAATAACATCTGTTTTGTAATCAGAAGTTTGGGGTTCGATTCCTCGGCGGAGCACCATCATCTAAATTGTTTTGTGGCGTTGATTGCGCCCGTGGTGGCTAGGGTCACATCGTATTCCCGCTTAGCGCAGTCCACCAACTCCCGCCACTTACTACCCGCGTAGAAGTCTCCAGCGCCTGATATGGCGTTCAGATAACTCGCGTCCATCTCCCGCATCTTCTGAACCTCCGCAACCTCAGCCTCGGTCATATCTGAGATATCGGAACATGTTGAATCTCGCTTGATCAGCGCCCTTAGCAGGAGATAGTTTTGAATAAGGGATTTAATAACAGTGACTTCTGGCTCGCTGAAATTCCTAAGAATTTCCTCCACCTTTAATTTCCTTGCCGAGCTCGTCAAACCAATCCCCTCCAATCGGTTGTGTCTTTGTTGGATTTTCCGATGTTACATTCCTCACACAAAACCTGTAGGTTTCTTTCGGCAAGCTTTAGTTCTGGATAACCACTAACCGGCATGATGTGATCCACATGCAACACAGCCCCCTTGTCGGGGGTTGTTCCACAGATACAACACTTTCGGCCCTGACTCAATAAGATTTTGTAGCGGAGCTCTCGCCACTCTCTTGTCTTGTAAAAACCAATTGCGGCGGGATTTTTTCTTTCCTCAACCTTAGTCCGCGTCTCGTTTTTATGCATAGTGTCTAAATACCTATAACAAGATTCCTTGTTGTCGATATAACACCTAAAAATTCCAGTTTTTGTTCCAGTGGATAATTTATTTCTTTTCCTCTAATTCCCATAGATCTTAATTTAGCGTTAATGTATTTCAACAGAAACTGTTTTCTAACACCATCAATAGGGTATAAGCTAGTTTTATTATAGTTATTATAATTGTTGTTAGTCTTATACCTATACATGTTAGTATCCTGTTGATACATGATCGGTTATGTTTCTAATAACGTGATTCTAATAGCGTGTTACTAATAACATGTTACTAGTTATCATGAAGAGATATACCCCCCCCTAAGGGGTATATCTCGATAACATATATACTTAGTTACTAACATGTTACTAAATATATTTATATTATACCTACCCCTAAAGGGGGAAAGATTATAATATAATATTTTTGGGAACTAAAAACATCCGAAAGGATGTTCAAGACAGCTACGCTGTCTTGTGAGGACTGTATCAACAGGGCGGAGCCCACGGGTTCTCGCCCCGCATTTCGGCAAAAAATGCGGGTGTAGTTGCCGTTTATCCGCTCGTCAGCGGTTTTCGCGACTTGGTACTCGGCTGCTCTCGGGGTGCTCCCGATCTCCGTTCACAAGACACCCACCCATCGCGAGGTGGACCCATGAGTCGAGTTTTAGCGCATCTGTTTTGCCTTGTGAAGGGGGTTGTTCCAGCATCAAAACAGACCCCTTCTCATGCGGCTTATGCCCATGCGAGGATAGAGGTTCGACCGGCTGGAGGGGTGTATGAATGTTGATGAATATGTGCGCTACAACTACCGCCCTGACGCTGGGCCGCAGCAACGATTCCCCTGTCCCTTCTGCGAGGACCCCGCACGGGTCAGGAACTTCTGCATCGGGCGCGACGGGAACAAACTGCTTTGGATGTGTCAGAAGTGTGAGGCTCACGGCATGACCCCCGCGGAACAGGCCACACAGTACCAAGCCGTCAGGAAGCCCGTACAGCCCGCCCCGACCCGTCAGGCTACACCACCAGCGGAAGTCGTGAGACACCCGTCCAGCGGGCTCTCTGCGGCGGGAGAGGGGTATTTTCTTTCGCGGGGAATTAGCGGGGAGACAGCCACGAGGGCGGGAGTGGTGTCGGACGATCAGTCCATCGCGTTCCCGTATCGCGGGGAGAAGGGAAATATATCCGCGTACAAGTATCGGGGAATTTCTGAGAAGAAATTTTGGCAAAAGGGTGTTTGTGAGACATGGTGGAATAAGCCGGATAAATTAACCGGCGATGACATCTTGCTTGTGGAGGGTGAAATTGACGCCCTCTCCCTGATGGAGGTTGGCTTTACTGATGTAATGTCCATTCCTAATGGCGCTCCGCAGAGAGTAAGCGATAGCAAAATAGACCCCAGTGAGGACGGGAAGTTCCGCTATGTGTGGACGGCGAAAGAGTTATTCCAATCAGCCAAGCGAGTTGTTCTTTTCACTGACGCCGATGAGCCCGGAAAGGCATTGGCTGAGGAGTTAGCGCGGAGAATTGGAAAGGCTCGCTGCTGGCGAGTTGCGCACCCCGATGGGTGCAAGGACGCCAATGATGTACTTCTCAAGCTGGGCCCTCAAGCGCTTAAGGATGCAATTGCCGCCGCCGAACCTTGGCCGATCAACGGCATTCATACGACTGATTTTTACGCCAAGGCGGTAGAGGATCTTTACATTAAGGGGACCTGCGGCGGAGCCAGCACGGGAATCCCTTGCGTCGATGAGATTTACACCATGGCCCCCGGTATGCTCACCGTAGTTACTGGGACGCCGGGTTCGGGTAAGGCTCTAAGTCTCGACACCCGAATCCCAACGCCCTCGGGCTGGACAACAATGGGCGAAATTAAAGTTGGCGATAGGGTTTTTGATGAGTTTGGTCGCTCGTGTAACGTGGTCGCCGCAACTGACGTAATGTTGGATCGCCCTTGCTATAGAATTATTTTCGATGACGGGATTGAGGTGGTGGCGGATGAAAATCACCAATGGCTTACCAATTCCAATGCCGCCCGTATGTCTGCCAGAGATTACCGCAGGAACTGGCCCACTGGAAAGCGCGGCTTAAGTTTGCGCGGGTCAGACCAGTCTCATAAGCGAACGTTCCCCAAAGTTGTCACTACGGGGGAAATATCAAACACGCTTATTTATCGCGGCAAAAAAAATCACGCGATTAGCCTTGCCTCCCCTCTTGCGCTGCCGGACCGCCACGATCTGGTTGTGGACCCCTACACGCTTGGGGCTTGGCTTGGTGACGGAACATCCACTAGCGGGGGTTTTACATGCCATGAAAAAGATTCTGAAATTATAAAAAATATATGCGTTTCCGGTCTTTTTGTCAGAAAAAACAAGGCTGAATTTTCTCACACAATTCATGGATTGGTCGGGTCGTTGCGCGAACTCGGCGTGCTAAATAATAAGCATATTCCAGAGCGATATCTGCGCGCCTCTTACGATCAGCGCCTTTCCCTTTTGCAGGGCCTTATGGATACAGACGGAACTTGCTCGCGCCAAGGAAATTGCGAATTGTCATTTTCCAGCAAGAGGTTGACTGAGGATTCCTTAGAACTTATAAATAGTTTGGGCCTTAAGGCAAAGCTTAGCGTTGGTCGAGCTATTCTTAATGGCGCATGTGTTGGAGAAAGATATCGTATATTTTTCAATCCAAACATCCCTGTATTCAGACTTGCGAGAAAACTTGCACGTATTTCCTACAAACCACATCGACTACCGTACAGGATTATTACGGAATGCTCGAAAATTGATTCCGTTCCCGTGAGATGCATTCAGGTTGATAGTTCTAGCAGTCTATTTTTGATCACTGAGCACTTTATACCGACCCACAATTCCTCCCTGTTTGATCAGATCATGATCAATGTGGCTCAGAGGGAAAATTGGAATTGCGCTGTCGCTAGTTTTGAAAACCCACAGGCAATCCACATTGCAAAACTTTCCTCAATCATTACGGGGAAGCCATTCTTTGATGGCGCGTCACCAAAAATGACCAAGGCCGAAATGGATTCCTCGGTCGCTTGGCTAAATGATCGGTTTTTCTTTCTAGACGGTGACGGCGGCTTACCGACCATTGAGGACGTAATCCAGCGTCTTGAGATGGCCGTTATGCGCTGGGGAATTCGAGTGGCGATTATTGACCCATTTTCGTATCTCGCCCGAGACAAGGGAATGGCCGAACATGAATGGGTGAATTACGCCCTAAGCCTCTGTAAGCAGTGGGCATTGGCCCACGATGCCCATATTATTTGTGTCGCTCACCCGCAAAAGATGATGCGCCGCGAGGACGGAACGACATCTCTCCCCGGCGGATACGATATTAGCGGCGCGGCGGGGTACTTTAATAAGGCGGATGTTGGGCTTACGGTTGCACGTGGCAATGACGGCAATGGGCAAAATATTGTAAAATGCTGGAAGTCCCGCTTCCCATGGATTGGATCTTTGGGTCAGGTGGATGTGCAGTACGACGTCGTATCCGGTAGGTTCTTAGACCCGTCCCACTATACCCCCCCGCCCAGACAGATTATCTATTCCGCTTATTCCGGAAAGCCCATGAATTTAGCGGACAACATTCCCGACATTGAGCCCGTTCCATTAGCATCCGGAGATCCACCGTGGCTGTAATTAAAGAGTTTGCCTGTCGAGAGCATGGCCCGTTCTATGCGGATATTGAGGACCCGTTCTGCCCAACCTGTCGGGATGAAGAAGCCTTAAAGGCGGCTAGATCGGAACACTCAACAACCGCGCAAGCGGACCCCGTTAATAATCCATCTCACTATACACAAGGTGGAATAGAATGTATCGACGCAATTAAAGCCCAACTCACTAAAGAAGAATACAGAGGGTTCCTAAAGGGAACCATAGCTGCGTATCTTTGGCGAGAAAGATATAAGGGCGGATCTGAATCTGTTGCTAAAGCCCGTTGGTATATTAATAAATTAATGGAGGAACAAAATGAAAAATGAGACAATCGCCCCCACAAAAGAACAACTTGCTCACGGGGAATATAAGGAAGAGCTTACAAGCCCAGCCCTTAACGCACCCAAGCGGTATCGCAACACATCCACCTCAGAGCTCGACCGTCTATTATTTGCGGGACATCTTGAGGCTGATGAACATTGCACCCTCCAGAGCTTCGCGTCGGACATGTATAAAAGCGGAATGACATTCAGCTCTCGTTCCAGCATGGAGCCTACATCCTCAACGGGATCAGCCTCCCACATGGCCGATACGCTCTATGCTCGCACCCGTAGGGTGAATGATCAAATGAAGGAGCTAAAGGAAAAGCTCGGCCCCGCCAGCGCAAATGTGGTGGTGAACATGCTTGTAGCGGATCACAGGATCTCGCCTAGCGTGGTGCCGGTGGTGAAAAAGGCTGCAAGCATCCTTCTTCCGATGTATGGGGGGTGATGAGAGGGGTGGGAATCGAACCCCCCCACGCCCCGATATATTAATTCATCGCCTTTTTAAATTTTATATCCCCGCATTTCTCGCATCGGAGGATGTACTTATATCCTATTGGTCGCTTGGAGCTTTCATCCTCCATTATATTAACCTGTTTGATAATTTCCCAATGATGATCACAACCCCACTGGCCAACAATTATATTCCAGAGCCATCGCAACATGGTCAATCCCCCGCATCAATGGAATTGTGCAGTTCCATGAACCCACAATCCATGCCCATCCAATAGGCCTCAGGACCCCAACCAAACGTGTCGTAAAGCACGTATCGATATGAGCCCTTATCAACGAGCTCACCTTCCACGATCCTTTGAACAACGGCGTAGAACATATCCTGTTGATCATCGGGGGACATAGCTTCCCATTTGGCGTTGATGCGCGCCTCTTGCTTCTCTTTTGCAGCCGCTATATCGACCTGCAATTGTTGCCATTCGGGACTATCTAAAAGCTCGCTCAGCTTACCGGTCATCTATACCTCCACAATGAATCTGGGATTCCAATACTCATTCTCCTGCACATCCCGCAGCCGATGAGCATACCCTCTAGGATTGGCCACAACACGGGTGGCGTCAATCGTATAATCAGAGTTATCATGCATATGCCCGTGAACCCATAGGTTAGGCTTATACTCCCTGATCATATCCTCGTAGTCAGAGGCGTAATAGACGTTGGTTGGGTCGTTTCCGTATTTGGGATGAATGCTTTTCGGGCTGGGTGCATGGTGCGTCACGACCACCATGGGAACATCCCCCAAGGCGGTTTGAATTGAGCCCATGGAATTCTTTAGCCACGTGAAGGATCGGTCGTTAATTTCTGCAATGTAGGCGGGATTTAATTTGTGATGATCCGGACCCACACGAATTTTGTGGTAATCATTCATGTGATGGAAGGCTTCTCGTTTAGCCGAGACACGATTCCCGTACAGATTAAAATCGGTCCACATGGTGCAGCCCAAAAAATACACGCCGTCGATTACAACATGCCCCCGCTCAAGGAAATGAATTTCCTTTCCAGCCTCACGGAGTTTTGCCGCATGGGCTTGAAGCTTTAAGATGTGGGCGTTCATATCCCCGCAACCGTAAAAAGAATGATTTCCAGCCACCATAATTATTGGCACGGAAAAAGTTTTTGCCGCCCAATTCAGCCCCCTAAGCCCCCCCTCTTGCGTGCCATTACATATGTCACCCGCCAAAACTACAACATCGCAATCGGGCGGTTGATAGCTGTCTGGCATATCAGAAACTTCTAAGTGCAAGTCGCTCAACACATGAATTTTCATTAGCCACCCCCGATTTAACAGAACATCTCAAACACTATAACATTCAAGTAAGAGTTAGGCAACACGAAATGATAAAATGGTTTATTCAATATACAAAGCCACCAGCACGCAGACGGGACTTATTTATATAGGGTATACATCCACTCCGTTGTGGCGCAGGATGGCCACGCATAAAAGTAAGGCTCAAAAAGACACAAGATGCAAATTTTACAATCACATAAAAAAATATGGGTTCGAAGATTTAACTTGGGAAATTATATTCCAAACTAAAGATAAATTTCATTGCTTGGAAATGGAAATTTATTTTATTAGTGAATTTAATTCTCGTTTTTGTGGCCTAAATTCTCATCCGGGTGGTGGAAGTTTTCCCTCTTTAAGCGGATGCGAACATCCGCTCTGGGGAACAAAAAGAACGCCACAAACCAGAGAAAAAATTTCGAAAAACCATGCAAATGTGGCTGGCGAAAAAAATCCCCGCGCAAGAATAATAATTGCAATTTCCCCCCAAAAAGAAAAAACCACGATAAGGGGCGGGCTCAAAAATTTCTGCACAAAAAACAATTTCTCTTATTCGCAGGCCATAAAGATATTGCGATCAATGCGTGGCCCTATAACGACTCGGGGCAATTTGGTCGGGTGGAATTTTGTTTATGGGTGAATCAATTGCATGATGTCCCCCAAATTAAAGGGGGTATCTATCCGCTAGACACCCCCTTCATGTTGTTGAATTTTTCAACCGTCCTCTCGGCGTTCCCGAAAGTAGCGCCGGAGATCATCCCGTAGCTTGGGCTTGTTTCCATTAAGCTGGGGGAGGCCCTGCCAGTCAAGAGAAAGGTCGGTGTTGGGGTTGAAATTGTTGTCCTTCAGGATCTGCCAGCGCTCCACGTACTTCCGATTTTCTTTTTTCCCGTGATAATGATGAAGGATTGTTCCCTCAACACATCCGAGATCGCCTTGAAGCTTGTCCGCGCGCGTCTGCCAGTCTTTCACCATCTGCATGTAAGCGGGATTAATATCGCCGGGGACCGTCCAGTCCCG
>Ga0208255_100011_pt1 | contig 36170 bp, 54 predicted proteins | sample CryBogCBH06Jun08_FD_184600 | JGI IMG/M metagenome (GOLD analysis project Ga0208255, IMG submission 184600) | Freshwater microbial communities from Crystal Bog, Wisconsin, USA - CBH06Jun08 (SPAdes) | ecosystem: Environmental > Aquatic > Freshwater > Lake | place: Crystal Bog, Wisconsin, USA... | reverse complement strand
GTCTAGGGGGGAGGGTATCTGCAATCCTAACAATTTTTTCCCACTTTCTCCCACATTTTCCCACTTTATATATCATTTTACCCTTCAACCGGCATTTTTTATCGACGAATGTTTCAAGTGGAACCTTTACACCTATCTACCAACACCTGTAATTCCTCGACGAACAGTGTCATTTCATCTACTAAAACCAAGCCACCTCTCCTGGTCCTCCTTTAGTATCATCATCTTCTAGGTATATTAATAACAACCCACATCCTCCTACTAACACACCACTTAACCACCCTTTACACATAGCCACTATCCCTATTAGGATCATTGCTGCACCTATGAAATTCTTTACCATTTTTTAATCATTAAAAGTAAACTAATAGCATTACCAACACAGATAATACTCAGTAGACCAGGAAGTATTATACCTCCTACTACAAAAACTAATAATAGCATACGCATTTGCAATCGTTTTTAAGCCTTTAAAATAATCAAACCTTACAACTACCTTACTCACCTACCTATAATCTAACCTTGAGGCTCTGAGGTACCATTTTGAGGTATTGGGTAACTATCATAAAACTCATCTCCTTTATCTATCCCACCGGATAAGTCGTGTCTATGACCTAGATAATAGGCATTACACATATCCTCATACGTATACAGCTTATCATTAGGGGGAATTACAGTAATATTCTCAGTGATAACAAGGTTCTTTTTCATCGTTTAAATGTATTAATAGACCAATTATTAAATAATTCAGGTGTAATTTCTCTTTCTTCTACCTGAATTCTATTAAATTGTAATGTATTTCTCTTAGGTTTTATACCAAAAAGAGATAAAAGTAGATTACTTTTTAGGGTATTTACCTTTAATTTTATTCTTTTTTTCATTGTTTACTAATTTATTTAGTATCTTTGTAATTGAATATCTTATATTTATAAGAGGAAGGCTGCTGAATAAGTGCTAATTACTCAGACTTACACCTTCCAAAATAGCAATCTAAGTCCAGTTAGAGAGCTAAAAACTTAAAAAGACATACTTTAAAATGCAGCTTAAGTAGACTCTGGACAGTCGAACAAGCTGCATTAATATTTTACACCATTATGAGTCCATTAGAAATTGAAGTTAACGGTTATGAGGAAATGTCTAAACCTACAGTAATAGGTAATGTTACTCTTAGAGAGTGGGTAGCAAGAATTAAAGAAGGTTTTAAATTAAAAACTAGAGCTGAGGCTCTGAGTAATCCGTCTAAGTACAAAGAGATAAAAGAGTCCTTATTTCCTGTTATAACATATAACTTTTTATACGATGGGTATAAAGAAGATAAGAATATTATAAAGTCTACTGGATTATTATACTTTGATATTGATGATGTATCTTATGACCCTTCTACCTTAGATAGAAGTAAGGTATTACTATTGTATAAATCATTCAGTGGTATAAAGTATTCTATATTAGTCAGAGTAAATAATTTACAAGCAAGTGATTTTAAAGAATGTTATTTACACATAGCAAAAGATTTAGGTATAGATAAGTACCTAGATAAAGGTGCTGTTAAACATAGCCAATATAACATACTCAGTTATGATCCAGACATTTTTATTAATGAGGATTGTAAAGTCTATGATGTAGATACTTTTGTACTCACTTCATCCCATATACCTAAGGGTATAGAAAAAAGCATATACAAAGAACTGCGTACAGACTACGGTGACCAACTGCGTACAAATCCTGCCCACTACGGTGGCAAACTGCGTACAGACTACGGTGACCAACTGCGTACAAAATCTTATCCTAAATTAAGGTATGATAACCTTGACAACTATGTAATAGATAAAGGGGAATGGGTGTTTAATTTTGAAGAGGGATTCATATACATAAAATGTTTCTTTCCTGCATTTGATAAAATCAAAAGCAAGTATGCAACCTTTATGAGTTATTGCACTAATCTTGTTTATCTTAATCCCTGGTTATCCCTAAACCATACTATTAGATTACTACAGTATAAAAATGATTGTTTACCTACTCCTACTTCTAACAGTAATATAACTAAGATTGCTACACATATACACAAACTCTTATCCGAGAATAGACTAGAACCTATACTAGCTAAGAGTAGGAAGATTATCTTTAAGAAGGGTACTGAATTAAGTAGTAAGGATAAGCAAGATATTGCTAGAGATTTAGTCTGTGAAAATAAAAAGAAAAACAGCTATAATAAACTACTTAGTTTTATAACAGAATGGAATGTATTGCTACAAGGGAAGATCACTTCTAGGGCACTTTGCAAGGAAAGTAAGATGAGTAATAATACTGTAAACAAGTATTACCCTTTATTTAAAGACTTAATAGAATCTAAAAATAACCCTTAGAAAAAGACCCCACTTCGGTCACTACTATCTCCTCCCTTTAGGCACTATATGCATCACCTTTACCATTCTGTTCTTGTGATATATAGACCTGGCCATGTTTAAATCTTGCCATCCTCTGGCAGCATCATAAGGATATAAAGCCCAGGTAGGTTTTAAGATTTTACCCATTACACCTACCTTTACTTCTACACCTTCTACTTCTGTTACTCTGATCATCTTTGAGAATTTAATCTTTTCTGCTTACTTGAATACACAAGTCGTGCATTACTTATTACAGGGTAATCACCGGTATTCATACTGCTTGTAGATACATGGATAGGAATCCTTTGACGAGGTTTCTTCATAGCCCTGTACTCATTGATAACATACTCCTTAGTAATCTGTACCTCTTTGGCTACAGCTAAGGGTATGAACTTAGTTTGAGGCTTGTAGTTTATTCTCCTAGCAGCCCTCATCATAAACCCTATCTCTAAAGGGTTAATAGCAATTTCAGTAATACCTTTCATAACAATTTAATTAAGCCTATTTAAGGCGGTTAAAAAATAAAACAATACAAGTCCTTACCCTACACCCTTGAACTCAACCTTGAGCCTCCTAGCCATCAAATTTAACGATAATAGCTACGAGGATAATATCTATGCCAGAGGTTAGGATTATTACTAAGACACTTTCCTCTTATGTTTCCTGAGGAATAACAACCTACTAAGCTACTTAACAGTAGAACTACTATTACTTTTTTCATATAAACTTTTTAAGGAAATTGCTATTGCAACCCCGATTAATAAACTAACCATAAAAATCAATTTAGTGAACACACACATAAAGACAAAGGAGGTGTTAGCCTCCAGGTTCTATGCACAAAAGAGAGGGCGAAGGAATCGAACCTTCTAAGAACCCTTAAAGTAACTTACTTACAGACACACTAGTCTATACACTTACTACCTAAGTAGTATTTACCCTTCTAGTGGGGTTTAAATGGGTTACTGTAAATACCCATTGTGTTTTATATTCTACTCTAATAACATCTACCCTCTTTGTTATCTTCTCAGGTATAACTTATTGTAATGGTAATACACCTACCCATAGACCTGTTGAGGTTAGGTTTGTAGTGTGTCATTGTACCTATGTTACCTTTCATTGAAGATTGATTTATTGTAGCTAGTAACCTTACGGACTTTGCTACATTGATTACCATTTGATATACATACACCCTTACCGGCAACTAATAAAGGGACGTTTATAACTATGGTTCCTTTAATATTCAGTTTACCTACTACGCCTTGTAGTAAGTTCATATCCCAATAGTACACCTGAATAAAATACATACACACAACTCCTTACGGGAACGGTTAATGTGTAGAGGTCACCCTTAATCTATTATATAAATAACTCTATACACCTACGAAGAAGTATATAACTTTACCTTTATGTAAACTGATTTTAACCTAGATAATACACACAAAGGCTTAATGTGTTCTGCCCCACTAAAAGCTATCACACCCTTAGACACATATACACACCCCCTTATAGGTTTTTATACTAAGGTGTAGTAAGGTTATACATTCAAGTATATACCTATCCCTAGTAATTTATCTACTGAAATTTCAATCATTGTATATACATACACCCACGCCTCTATATACTAATTCAATAGTAGTAAGAGGTTTAATGTGGCATATATGAATACACATACACAAATTTAGATTACTATGTAAAGAACACATACACATATACTTATCATAAAAATAATTCAATATTAATATATTAGGTATATGCAAAAAGAAGGTATAAAGGAAACGACTCCCTTATACCTTTATTTATGTTCTTTGTATATTAGCTTATTGTTTCCTTATTTGTTTTTTTTGAAGGGTTAAAATTTAGCACTATCACTAATAAACTTTACACCCTTTGCAGTACCTTCTTTTAGCTCCTTTCTAAATTCTACTATACCGCTATTCTCTTTAATCTCTTTACGAATAACAGACTTAACACTATTCAACTTTTTACGGTTACTACTCAGTAACCCTATCTTAGTATGTTCACTAAGGGTTAACACTTTCTTTGCATCTTTGTGTATTGTATTAGCTGCAACAATAGCGTTAAGTAATTCAATACTCACACCCTTTGCAGTAGCGACTACACTTGCAATATTAGATACTAAGATACCAAAATTAATACTTGCGAAGGCTTTTTTATCGGTATCCTTTACAGTATTATTTGCAGCCCTAAAAACATCACTTTTAATAGTGTCAATAGTTAAGTCGTTAAACTTAACTACAATCACAACACTTTTATCACTTAATGTTTTTGGCACAATTGCCACTTTGCCATTTTCTACAATAGGCACAATAAACAGTTTCTTTATTGCACTATCTACAATTTTGGCAATATTACTAAGTGGCTTACTTACTTCAACCACTTGCATAAAGGTATCAAAAATAATATCCTTATTATCTTCACCCTTTAAATAGTTGCCGTCCTTATCTATACGGCAAACTTCAAACTTCAAAACATTTTTACTTTCCATAACTTAAATTTTTAATGTAGGGTAACAGTGTACCCTATTTGATTAATAAAATAGATGTTAGGAAACAATAAACCAATATATCAAAGAACAAACTAATAGCCTACTGCCTTACATTCAAGTAAGGACAATATTTTGGCAGCCCCCTCTTTAGGGAGTGCTTGGCTTGGGTGCCTTACGGCAGGACAAAGATAAGGGTTTATTTTGAAACGGCAAAGGATTATTTGCTATAACGTTGTAGCAAAAAAATTTAGCAAAAAAACCTGGTTTGCTAAAAATATTAGTATGCTAAAAAAGTTAGTAATTATTGTAGCTATGCTAAAAAATTTAGTTTTATGATCGAGCAGGTTGCCTCGCAAACCGCGCCCTATTTTCACCCTCCCTTACCTTTATATACTTATATATCATATATCTATTGTATACATTTCACCTCGCAAAACACCCCTGAAATCCCAGTCCCCTCATCTTTATATATTTATATACTCCCTCCCCCCTTTTTTAAAAAACTATATCGGTATTCACCTCGCAAACCTATTAGCATCTTAACCTTTCTGTAAATTCAAAATGATCCAGGTGTATTTTAATAGCTCTTTGATATGCATCTTCATCTTCCTTACTGAAATCTAATTCAACCATACTTCCATCAGATATATCCCTTTCCATTGATATACTATCCCAAGGTAATCCTTCTAGATGTATCCATACCTTATGCCCATTTACCAACAGAGGAAAGTGCGCTCCTGTTAATTCTATTAACTTCTCAATAGAGCCTACTGGTACATGTAAATCTTCGAATCCATCATTAGCCAGGTCTATTATTTTATCTACGATATTCATGCTTTTATGATTTTATTCTTAAAGCTGCACAAAGCTCCTTTAAATGATCTTCTCCTTTTACTTCACATATTACGTATGGACCATCCTCTGGTATAATCTGACAAAACTCAATATACTCTGGATATATAGTTATTTCATAATTATCACCTTTATGACAAAACTCAAAAGGGTTAAAACCACACATAGACTGATATTTTATGAATCCTAATTCTCTTAATGTTTTTATATCAACACTCATCGTATTAGTTCTAATTATATCTCCCCTTTCTACCCATACAGCATTCTTCTTCAGTTCATTTAGTACATCTAAGCATGCTTGTGCTTCTATAGCAGCTTCACTCAGAGGTCTATCTTTATTAGCTTCGAGTTTATGTATGGCTGCCTTTTCTATTTCGAAAAACTTATTGTCATTTATGTACATACCTTTTTACCTTTTTATTTGATTATACCCTTAAAAAATTTCCCGGAAAAATTACAGCTAGGTATTAATTTATGTATAACTAGGTACCTATAAACTACGTTCTAACCTTCTTAGCAGGTACTTAAAGAATTCCCAGGTACAGATGATTAATACTATCTCGCCCATAGTTTCTCTCTGAGGTTCTTTACACGCTCATCCAAAGTATCTACTTTTCTCCATACTGTTGAGAGTAACTGGTCTATCTCCTGTAGAGTAAAATGCTCTGTATAGTAATCCTTATTTGAAATGGTATAATTATTACCGTCATCTGATACTTTAACTATTGTGTAGATAAGCCCATCTTCATCTATAAAACGAGTATTGTTACTGTATGTATTAGGTATTATCTTATCTGATAGAGATATAATATCCTTACTGCTGTAATTATAAGCAATAGATAGGTACTGATCTTCAGTGATACGAGTCAATCCTCGTAACTCATCATCTTCAAGAGGTAAACCACTATCTTGTATCCACCCTTCATATTTATTAAGGCCATTATCTGTAGGTTTGTTATCCCACCCAATATATTTTAAAGAACCATCTTTAAATCTAGTGGATGTTTCTTCATCCATACCGGATGCTTCAATAATATCATTGTATAACTTCTCGAAAGGTCTGCAATACCACCCTTCATGATAAAATTTTTCATTTACTTTTTCAATAGGGTATTGAACTTTTACTAAGGTATTTACCTCTATACTTCCTTTAAAGCTACTAAGAGCCCTTTCTATCTCAGGTTTACTTGTTTTGTAGATATTACGGTATAGGTGTTCTTTGAATTCTTCACTGAAGTTATGTTCCATTTTTACTTAATTTTAAATTTATCATTTGTTAATATGTGACTGTAGAATAGTTCAAACACTATCCCCCAGATAGTGGGGAGAAGGAGTAAGTCCCAATATCCAAATACCGGCTTGTAGGTGATGATTGTAAAATATATACAACCTAGCATGGCTGATTTACAGATATGCCATGCATCCATGGCTACATACCCTAGTATCTTTTTCTTCCAGGACACTGAGGGGTTCCAGAAGAACTGATTAAGATTAGAGAATATACTCACCCAGTAGTGATCCTTTAAGGTGTCCATTATTGAATTAAATAATGCTGCAAGTGCAAAGAAGATTATGAAGTGTAAATGTGTCATCTGTATTCTTTTAATAATTTAAAAATCTCGTGTATATCCGAGAAGCTAAACTCACGGTCAGGTGTTATAGGTTGGAACCCTAATACAAACCCGTGATCACTATTGAACTTCTCAGTTACTTTCTTTCCGTTAATTTCAATGATGTACATCCATGGGAAATTAGAGGCTAGTTTTAACTCAAACCCTAACTTATTTATTCTCTCCATAAATGTGTAAAATTTCTCCATGGTGCAAAGATAGGATAATTAGACTGAATAAATCACTTTTTGTTCAATTTTGTCTGCGTTGATGTAGATAGTTGTATTACCTCGTTTAAGTATAAACGAAGATGCTAGATGTATAGTATATTGATCCAAATCAGCTTCAACACTACCTCCAATCATAGTGGCATCCTCAGGTCTGGTCTTTACATGATGTTGACTTACCATACAGGTAATCTTCCATTCATTATTTCTAAAAGATGTGCCAGAGGTTGTTATTAACAATATAACACTACGAGTTTTACTGCTTTCAATCATCATTCTGCTTTTTGTTGCTAAATCCATCATTATACATTAAAATAACTTGTTTTAGGAATATCAGGTCCTGTACTACCTAGTGTCAGTTTTATATCTCCTACACCTATAATAAACCCTATAGGCTCCTGCTGACTCTCTAGACAAAGGTTTCCCTCATTCATCAGGTCCATATACAGCCAGTCAAGCTCTGCTTGAGTGGGGTTATCAGAGAGGAAGTTCTCTCCTACATCTATTCTAAGTGTTACCTCTAGGATCATTCGAATTCATCTTTTTGTACTTCCAGGAACTCCTCTAGAGTAATCTTTCTCATTTCTAATAACCACCTTAAATAATCTTTGTCTACTTTATCTAAGGCCATTAGATTCTGTAATAGTTCAACTAACCTTTTATCTATCATGTTGTTTGTTTTTATTTGTTATTCACTTATATCTTGACATTCACTTATATCAAATAATCTAGTATTACCTAAACCGGATAATACTAAACTCAAATCAGTAGAGTAGTATCCATTGTTTGATCCATATCCAGGTATTCTTACCGAATGTCCTTTTACTGGTATTAATTCAATACCGTACCATTCTAAACGATTGAAAAAGTTATCCTCCTCTAAGTTAAATTCTAACCCATCAAAATCCTCTATAGTTAAATGTTCAAAACATAAATAATGTGACTCACAACAATCTTGATTGTGATTGGAGGATAATTTTATACCCTTTTCAAACTCTATTTCTTCAGGGCCTACCCTAATTACTTTGTAATTCATATATTTGTTTTTTATTTATAATTATTTCCAGCTCCAGCCTGTTAGCTTCTCAACATCCTTGACTTGTACTTCATGAGGTTTAATACCTACCTGCTTATCCTGTATGTTATTAAAGATATATGCACCCCATGTTTTAGTTTTTATCACATAGAATACTTTCCACGTCTTTTCCGGTACGTTTACACTATCTTTTCCAAACTTTTTGATACAGCCAGATCCCCCACTCCAAACTTCTACACTATCAAATTTAGTAGCTAGTTGTTTAGTATATGTTTCTAAAGATTTCCAATCTCCGGCATTACTGCAGTGTGGCTGAGGCATCATATTGGAAAAGTAAAAACATTCATCCTGTACTTGCTGAGTCTGGCATAAGTTGGCTGAACATTCACTATTATGTCCCCGGTCATACCCACTACCATTATAATCCTTTTGTAAATCAGTGGCCTTTGTATTTAAGGGATCTGGTGCAAAATCATCCTTCCTTACAAGAGGATGTTCACAAGCTACTTTAGCTTTAGTTTCAATCCACAATACTTTATAGGGGTATTTACGTACATTACTCCATACACTTGTGTAATTAGTATGTTTAAATACTATCGTGTCTTGACTAAAAAGGATTGTGCAAAAAATGCACATTACAATTGTTGAAATTAATTTTTTCATTTTTTACTGTTTAAAATATTCTTTTGTACCAAGGTTTGGTAAGACCTCCATAGTTTTGTATATAAAGTTCAATAACTCTTTCTAACACTTTTATTGGGTCTTTTTGATGTACCACTAAATCATGCTGTACCTGAACTACAATATTATATCTATCGTATTTTCTGTAAAATTTATCTGATAACCCTAGTTGGTTATTCATAAATTATATTTTTTGTTTACTTACTGCATCTAACCACGTCTTGTAAAGAACTCCTGCTATAAATGCCTCTGTTACTGTATCTTTATCCTCTCCTTCCTGAAGAGTATCATAATACTCTATTGCCACTTCTATCAACTTGGCATCACGTAGTTTTGAATCTAAAAACTTATAACGCTCTTTTATCAAGGATAGTTTTTCTGCAGAAGCCTCAACCTTTTCACCGGTTTTATCTTTAACTGCTTGTCTTAATCTTTGTATTGCTGTTAGGTTCATAATTTGCAAAGATAATGATTAACTTTTAATCGAGCAAATATATTTCTGGCTGACCAGATAATCATACAAAGAATCAGCATCCCAGTATAGAGGTTCATTAGTTTCTCCATCCCAGCACATAGGATTTTCCTTGGAGTACTCTTTTTTAGGATTTAGTTCAAATTCAGTTAAGTGATCTGAGCCAAACTCTCCAAACAATTCTGTGACTAATAAATCAATTACTGAGTAGAATTTATCTTCATAGTTCATCAAATCTACCCCTAAATTGTATAAGGAACTATTTACCTTAGATATCTCATCTAAAAGGTTTAGGTACTTTTTAAATACTTCTGGTGTCATTATTTTCTTCTTTAGTTATTAAATACTCATCAATTGCTGCATGGAAATCTTCTATAAGTGAGTTAAGATAATCTCCCTCATACCGCACATTTAATCCTACGACCTTTCCATACCACAAGTCCTCTTCTTCATCCCAGTTTGCAGTTCCCTGATATCCTTTATACTCTAGGTAGTTACATTCTTCTTCCCCAAAAGCCGGATGTTCTATTTCTTCATTAAAACCTTGTTCTTTCTGTTGTTTGAAGTACTCCTTTTCTAAGGATAAGTTCATAAATTAATTTTTAATTGTTAAATACTTTTCACCTAATTGTTTAATTATTTCTATTGCTTTTTCAGAGGTAATATAGAAACCTTCTCTTTTTGGGGACACGCGAAACCCTCTATCTTCCAGATACTGGTGCACTTCTTTCTCCAACATAATTGCATTTCCTACTTTAAAACTAAAGACAGGGTACCAAGGTGTTATACTACTTGTCTGTGAAGATAATTCTTTAGCACGCTGTGTAACACTAGTTGTGGTACTTCCAATTTTACAAATTCCTCCTAAAGACCTGTTAAGCATTACATAGACCCACTGTGGCTTAAGTACTGATGTAGTAGGATCAACAAAGGCCTCTCCAAAATAATGCACATCCTCCCACGGATGAGGTTCACTTTCTGTTAAGGTAAAAGCTACCGCACAATCCATACTGTACCGGAAATCCTTTTCAGGATCAAGCAGCCGGTAGTTCTTTGTTTCCTCGTGTGTGATTCTTTTTATCATAACTTTTTAATTTCAATGCAAATATAGTAACTATTTCGATTCTATAAAATTTATTTCTTCATCTACATCCTCATCAGTGAAAAGAAGCTCTAAATTTCCCATTAGTATCTGTTTGTATCTCCAGGCTAACTTCCTGAATATCCTATCCTTAATCTTACTGTATACATCTTCCTTATGTATAAATGGTGCCTCCTTTATTATATTACAGGTAAGATTTCCCTCAGAATCTGTTACTGCCTCCATCAATCCTGCATAAGGAGGTATCATACTGGTTAGTAAGAGGCCTCTAGGGGCACAGTAATAAAACTTGTTAGGTATTAATTCCCATTGGGTACCTTCTAACATCATTTTATGTTTATCAGGTTTCCCAGAAAAATCCTCGGAAAAGTCACTACGACTTACCTTTATCTCTATCTCTGCTACGTACAAGGATTCATACACTGTTACGAAGTCATTCTCAAAGTTATCATTAAAACAGTAAGCATTATTAACATAGCACTTATGCCATTTGTAGTAATTGGCCAGAGCTAATACTATATCTTTGGTGCCTATCTCACCTTTATTACCATTCTTTATCTTCTGGTGAAGAGATTGCTTAATACGCGGCTTGAAGGGTGTACTATCATCCTGCTTAGGCTTTTTCTCTAGCTTTGAAAAATCAATAAGTGAACTCACTATCCTAAGTACTTTGAAATGTTAATAGCTGCTTGCTTAGCTTGATCCCAAGTCTTTATTGTTACCTTTCCCCTTCTGTTGAAAGGTATTACATCTGCAATACCATTATCCCATTTTAAATCAAGACCATCAGCTTTATTTAAAAATTCCTGGTATTTTAATTCATACCCAGCCCATCCACAATCTTCGTAATCTTCTTCTACTGGAACATATGCTTCTTCAAATAATCTATCTCCAAGTTTGAACATCTGTCCCCCTCTGTGGGTGTATCCGTAGTAACCTTCTATTGTTGTAGGGTCTGCTTCTGTGTTGTAATGATTATCTGGCACATAATCGTACATGTCCTTTTTAATTTTTATAGCTACTCCGAGAGGGTAGTCTCTACACACTACCATTTGTTCTTGGTAATACCACCAGGCTCTGTCTGCATCTCCTATGAATCTACCATCTTTAGTAATGAAGCATTCTTCTATTTCTCCGTGAAATAAAATATCTTTATCTTCTTTTGGTTTTTGTGTAGATCTGAAGCTACCACTTACACCTTGCACATCCCACCATTCATATTTACCTATTACACCTCCGGTGTATGCGTTAATCAGTATTATCTTCTCAGGATCATATGGGACAGTTCTGTCTATTTTTATTCTAGATACCAGCTTTGTAAACCCTAAGTCTAGGTGTACTTTATTCAGCTTACTGCTACCCCTGTATTCGGGATATTTCTCAAAAGTGAGGTAAGGTTTACCTTTGTAGATTGTGTTGTTCTTTATCATATTTTATTAAATAAATGTTTCAAAGTCTCCTGTATAACACACAGTAATTTTAAATCTAGTACTGCACTCACAGGTAAGTTTAGTTATCCAGGTCTTGTTCCTGTTGATTCTGTCTGTAACTTTATCTGCCTTATCTTTATGATTGTGATTACAATTTGGGCAGATTATATCTGAATTTGCAAAATCTACAAATGTATCACCTATTAAAACTCCGATCATAGATTATTTTTTATAAAGGTTATCAAACTTTTCATAACTTACCTTTACCTTACACCTATCTCTAATTAATCTTTCAAACATAGGAGAATTGGTGATAACAACCTCATCGTCTTCGATACAATTATTAACCCAATCACAGACAGAATAAGGAGGTGTATTATTCCTAAACGTATTAACTTTCTTTCCGGTACCATCTTCATATATAATGAACGGTCCATTCTGTAATCTGTAAACTTTGCTCATATTTTTTTTATTTTAGACTGCAAAGATAAGGTATTTTAGTATTCAAACAATGTATAATCATAATAATAGTATATATTAATATACTGAAAGAGTATTATTTATACTCTCAACTATAGAATTAACATTAGAGGTAGGTTCGTAATAATTCCTACAAACAGAAGAGTAAGATAATCCAGATACATTACAGATATTAACTCTGTTAACCTTAACATCATAAGATATAAGTAATTCAATAGCTTCTTCTATAATCTTTATGGTATTATTCTTTCTGATTGATCCATTAATCTTATTAGCTACCTTCATCTTATCTAATCTAGATAGATCACAATCCTTATTGAATACAAGGTTCTTGGTCTTAGACTTAGCATAAGCAGTGCCCCTCTTAAGTATATTATCATATTCAAAATTAACCAATCTAACTAGTTCTGATTCAACCATAGGTACAGTTGTATTCCTGGTATTAATACCTGATAAGAAAGATAAAGTCTGCTCTTTAGTGTAGTGAGGGTTAAGTTCTAATAAGGTATTCATTATACGAACAAAAGTAGACCTCTTCTTACCGTCCTTTATTGATTTAGGGATGTATAGTTTGAAAGATTCGTGTGACTTAACTTCTACAATAGGTTTGTCGGTAGATACCGGAGTCTGCCATATTATGCCTTCTAGAGTACTTGAAGGTGGTATAGAGGTAATATCTGAGGTGTAAGGCTCCTCTAGTTCATTGTATATTTTCATAAGCCTACTTTTAGATTGTTTTGTTTGCTCTTTTATTTTCCTCTTTTCAGATTTAGAAGGTTTAGTGCTATCCTTTTCAATATCGTAAGGGGGGTGAATGTTTCTTAAAACTTTCGATGGTATTTTTATACTAGCATCTGGATTGAAAAAAAGATTTTCATCTTGTGTGAGAAACCATATTCTACCTAGGTTAGATACCTTCTCATCTACATTCTCATTTTCTAAAATGGTATTTCTGATATAGTTCCATACTGACCTAAAATTATTTTCTCTTAAGTCTGAATCTATCCTGAAAAACATAGAGATACCCTTTCCACTAACTGAGGTACATATAAGGACAGCTTGCTCTCCGTAGGTATCAATTAAATGCTTTTTGTAATTTTCTATATCTTCTACATCATCTATATCAAAATAGAGATACTTAGACATTCTATGAAAGTTCTTACTAAACACTTCTTGTCTCAAGCATCTGTGAGAAGTAATGCAATTAGGGGATATATTTGGAAGTGATAACTTCATTTCTTTATAAGATTTATCACCTTTTAGTCTAGTGTTTCTAATCTCTTGAATATAATCCTTAAGAGGATTATCTTTCAAGTAATCTATCAGAGTTAGCATATCTATAGCTTCATCTGATTTAGTATGTTTTACTCCGTCGCTGTAAAATGAGAACATAATTTTATGTTTTTAAAAGTTTTGGTAAAAGAAAAAGCCCCGAACTCTAGGAAGCAGCTAGGTTCAGGGCGTGGGAGTTATTTACTCTCTCCTACTATATTAAAGTTTCTTTTCTTTAAGATTCCTTAGCCCGTCTGCTTCACATGGCTAGTAATAAATATCAAATTATTTTTTGGCAGCTAATTGTTTAGCTTCATATTCCTCTCTTAGAGCCTTATCATGAGCTTCAAGATTAGCTTCTACAAAGGTAACAATATTTTTTAACATTGTTATAAAAACTTCTTTTTCAGAATCTCCCTCTAAGCGTATGGATAATTTACCTGGTTGAACTTTACCATTTACTTCCCAGTAAGTACCGTAATCTGTTTCAAATACTATGTTAAGATAACCTCCATGGCCGGCATCACCCCCCATGTACCCATTATGCTCAACTGTATAATCCATTATACAATAATCTACAATCTGTTCTGATTTACGGAAGATGGTATCTTTTGTTATTTTTTCCATGATTACTATTTTAAAATTTCATAAGGGTACCTCTGAATAATCCCTTCTTGGTTAATATTAGCTTTGAAGAACTCTTCAACAATTTTGTTTCTTTCTAAGTCTGTAATACCTTCTGGTACATCTACTTCAAATACTGAAGTAACTGGTTGTCTATATCCGTTGTATCTTACTTTAAACTGTATTTTCATTCCTTTGCTTTTTAATTATAGTTCCTTCAAATTTAGCTACCTGGAATAACAGGCATACTTTCTTATCACTCCAGATTACATAACCTTCATCTTCATTTAAGAACTCCTTAAATGATAGGAGTTTAGGCAATGTAATCAACCCTTCTGTATTTACAATACTGAATGTTTTACCATCAGTTTTAATTAATTTATATCCTCTTTTCAAGTGGCCTCTCATTAGTATTTGGTTTTAATTCGAATGCAAAGATAATAAATCTTTTTGATAGTTGTAAAATTATTTTTCAATTATTCAAAATAAATTCCTATCTTTGTGGCAAAATTACTTAAATGATAACAACACAAACAATTATTATATACTACCTACCGTTTGATAAACGTACAGAAGATGGTATAGTTGATAAATGTAAAAAGTTCAAAGAGGACTTTAAGATACCTTACGATGTATTACCATCCTTCACAGGACAAGAAGGGTATGTTACTATACCTTATGAGGTATATATTCCGGATTCTATACCTTATCAACATGTAGGTCCTTTGTGGGGGGTTAATCCAACTCCGACACACTACTACCCTAGTTGGGTATTAACTAGTACAGGTAATGTAACTGTACCTCCAAACCCTAATATTAACGCTCAAATTTAAAATAAAAGTTATGTTAACACCCGAACAAATAGAACAAAACTGGGAAAGATTCATAAGTATCGCAGAACAATTTAAGTCTGAATCAAACCTAAAGAACAGATGGGATAAGCTCCTAGACTTACTTAATATTTATGCCGAGAGGTTATCATTAATGCCAGCCTCATCTAAGATTACTTATCATAGTGCGTATACCGGAGGGTTTATACAACACACCCTTAATGTATATGATGCAGCAGTTTCCCTAACTAAAGTGTGGAAGAAGCAGGGAGCAGAGATTGACTTCAGTCTGGAAGAGCTTACATTTGTTTGCTTAGTACATGATTTAGGTAAGATGGGGGATGAGGATCATGAATTTTATATAGAACAGACTGATAACTGGAGAAGAGATAAGATGGGTGAAGTATATGGATTTAATCCTAAACTTTCTTTCATGAAGGATTACGACAGGACTATTTTTATTCTAATGAACCATGGTATAGAAGTGTCAGAGACTGAATACCTTTCAATTAAATTACAGGCTGGATTATATGATGAGGGTAATAAATCTTATCTAATTTCATATTCACCTGAGTATAAACTTCATAGTAACCTTCCATATATCATACACCAGGCAGATGCCATGTCAGCTAGGATTGAATCAATGGGAGATAAAAGACTTAATAAATGATTACAATAACCCTAAACCAGATTATAACAATCCTCATCTCACTCGTAGCAATAGTGGGATGGGGTCTTGCATTTTGGTACCATTCTAATATAGATAACTCTAAAAAAGATTTAGAGACCAGCCATGAAAAAGAACTTAATGAGATTGCGACCTTAGCAGAAAACAAGATAAAAGATATAGAAAAAGATCTACTATCAACAGTAGAACTATACGAAAAGTATATTACCTCTATAGATACCTTGATTCAATTATCTCATCAAAAGATAAAGGAAGTAGATGCTAAAGGAAGTTATTCCTCTGATGATGAGGTAGGATTCTTCTTCCAAACATTAAAATCAATCCAACTAGAGTTAGATAAGTTTCAGATTCAAAAACCAGATTTAGAAACCAGTGATGAAAACTAAAACCAATAACACTATGAAACATTGCAACCACTTGAAGAATTAGATCTAGACCTATTTACCAAAGAAGGTAAACCTAGAAAAAGACGTAGAAAAACAGACCGGAACTATTTCACCCAAGATACCCAAGAGGCTATTATATTATATAGAGATTCAGATGATATTATCTTTCGTAATACTATATATCGTAATAGCATTCACTTTTCTGTCGATAAACTTGTAGAGAATATAATCAATACATATAAGTTTCCTTATGCAGAAACTCACGCAGGTGGATTTGAAGATCTAAAGCATGAAACTATCTGTAAAGTAATGAGTGAGATGCCTAAGTACGATCAGAGTAAAGGTAAAGCCTATTCATATTTTGGTACGATTGCTAAGAGGTTTCTTATTCAGTATAATGATAAGCAGTTCAAACGTCACAAAAAACAGCAAGAAATAGATTCCTACGAAACTGAAGTGAAAGTAGATCATATCCGTCACGAAGGTGATGCCGACAGTGATCTACAAGATTTTGCTCAATACTTTGCAGATTGGGTAGAAGAAGGTATCAATGATTGGTTTTATATATTTGAAGAAGGGGAAGAGAAGGCAGTAAAATTTACTGATTCTGAAAAGACTATTGTAAAAGAAATACTCAAATTCTTCCGGACAGTATCTAACCTGGAAATATTCTATAAGCCAGCTTTCTACCTACAACTACGTGATACAACTAAGCAAAAGACTCATGAAATTACTCGTGTAATTAATGTCCTTAAGGAATCATTTGAGGAACAATTATATGAATATCAACACAGAGGTGAGTTGAAGGTACAACATAAAGATGTATTTTCTCCTGAACAAAAAGACCCTACCAAAACAGAAGAGGATGAGATTGAAGAATATTTTACAGTTTAAGGATATTTATAGACCATGTCAGACGCATTAGAAACAGTAATATTTAAGAAAAGGACCTTAGGAAGTATCTTCGAAGAGATACATACAAACTCTAGAAAGAATGATGAGAGGATTCTAGGTCTTATAGAACAGTTAAAAGAACTAATAGAATCTATTGGAGATGCTATTCAGTTAGCTCCTATCATAGCTCAGTATATGAAGCTCACTCTTGATAATAATGAGCACCTACTTAAGATGGCTACAATAGCCCAGAAGTGTTTAGATAAAGGTAAAGAAACAGGAGATTTCCTATTTACCGAAGAAGATAAAGAGCAACTAAAATTACTGGCATCTCAGGCAGAAGAGGATTTAAAACTTCCTGCACCATCTGTAAAACAATTATTGAAAAACTCTAAGTAAATGGCTTCACCTACCGAAGGTTCATATGCAGGTTATCACAGTCTCGTAAAAGGGAACGGTAGTATCAATTCTGGTAACACACAAGTTACTGGTAGGGTATTATATACTCTTTTAACAGATGATCCTGTAAAACTAAAGGAGATGAATGTTACCCCTGGCTCCATAGGTGCCATAGAGTTTAAACTTATATCTAATGGTATAGAAGATACATCTTCTAGCTTTCTGGTAGCATACCCTAAAGGTCACATAAAGAAGTACCCTGTTCAAAATGAGATAGTAAATATAGTATCAACTATTACAAAGGATGCAACTAATCCTACCGGTACTAACTTGCAGACTTATTACTATGATGATATTTTACCTGTATTTGACTCACCTGAACATAATGCATTACCTACCGACTATACATATAGTAGTAATAACGGCATGAGTGTAACAGGACCTTTTATTGAGAAAGGTAACATTTACAAACTACAACACTTACCTGGGGATACTATATTGGAAGGTCGTTTTGGAAACGCAGTACGATTCGGAGGTTCGAGTAATATCATTTCAGATACCCCCTGGATAGGCCCTGTTGGAAATCCTGTAACGGTAATAACTAATGGTCAGAAGCCTCAGACAGAAAAGGGAATTTCTGCTGTATTTGAAAACCTAAACGAAGATGGATCTTCTATATGGGGTTTACAAGGACATCAGATATCATTTGTACCAGCCAGTACATTGTTTGATAGTTACAATACCCAAGCTACTGATGTACAATCTAAGAATAATATTATCATAGCTAACAGTCCTGTTGTTACACCGGCTACACAATCTTTGCAGGCTGTTGATAAAGCTACTCCTGTGACAGATACTCCACCTATTATATATCCTGTTAGTGTACCTACACAAACTACTCCTACACCTGTAGATAATGATGGGTTCTTACCAGATAAAGAAGATCCTGTTTATAATCAGGAGTTAGAAGATGAAGGAATACCTCATAGTGGAGGTGGCAATGAAGTCTGGATTGATTTACTAACATCAATTGATATAACAAACCAATCAATACCCCCTTTAAATCTATCTGGCAATGTAAATCCTTTATTCTTGATATACATGTTACATAATCAAGGATATGGAGGCTTTGAATCTATACTATATTATGCTAAGCAAGGTGTGTCTAAGATACCTATTCCAAGTAAGTTTGTAACAGGTAAGGATAAGAAGGGAAATTATATTAACATAAATGACTACATGTATGGTAAGAAACTATACCCCAATAGCCCTAATTCAGGTAATGTAGGTAAAGATTTTAATAAAGTATTTGGTACAGATTATACTCCTGGAAATTTCTTAAAATATTGGCAAGCTAAATTTAATGCAAGTTATAATACAGCAGTATCTAACACGTCATTAGATTCAATATTTCAAAAAGCAATAGCTAAATATCCTGTACCTATAGAGTATCTAAGATTTATATGCTACACTGAGAGTAGATTTAAAAGTACTGCAGGAAATTTGCAATATAAAGGTCTGTTTAGTATAAGTCAAGGACAATTTAATCAAGTGTACCCTAATGACTATGATATATACGACCCTTTAAAGAATTCTGTAGTAGGTGCTAAAATTACAAGAGAAGCTATGGGTTCAGTAACAAAATTAACTGAATTATTAAAATAATAGAATGGACTTCAATAAATGGCCTTATAACCAATGGATATTAAACTCAGACAGGTTGGTATTAAATGCCAAGAAGGAAAATATATTTTTACTTGCAGCTAAGGACTTATCAGTATCTACCCAAGGGGATGTACATCTAGATACCAAAGGAACCTTTATTGCAAATGCTAATAAGATTCAATTAGGGATAGATAAAAATAATCTTCAACCTATAGCAAAAGGGCAATCAGTAGTAGATTCTCTTAATAGCATACTCCTAGCACTTAATTCATTCTCAGAATCATTAGCATCAGCTACAGGACAAGGTGTAGGGGTTATTAGTTTAGTGCAGGTAAATACTGCAGCAAGTAAATTGATGTCCGACTTACAACAGGTTCAAAAAGGAATTAATGATATTAAATCAACACTAACATTTTCAGATTAATGTCAAACAATCTCAACGACTCATCTATATCAAGTATAAAAAGTACGCTTGAATCTGTAACTACAGCAGTCAATCCTGCTGCTTATGCTCAAGGAATAGATCAAGGTGTAAGCCAGGCTGTAGGAGCTCTTATATCAGATCCAATAGGTGCAGTTATAGGTAAGACCCTCAGCTCTATAAACAAGATAATAGCACTGATAACTGACAGAATAAAAGGCCTAGAACAAGATATAGTAAAATCTGTAGACAACACTGGTAAGGTAACCTTGGTAGGAAGTACTATATTCATTACACTAGATGCCAAGGATGCAGCATTATTACCTATGTATCAAGCAAAGATTCAGAAAGATATACTAAGCATCTCTAAGACTTTAGTGCAGATGCAGACTTTAGTAAACACCCTAAGAACAATAAAGAATACTGCCACTACCCTAAGACAACTACTAACAGTTCAAGAGGCTTTTCTTAAGTCCAATCCAATCTCCAAGGCAAGTTTAGAAGTATTTAAAAAAGCTTTGCAGATATTATGTTATGGAGATATGTTAGGGAGCTACTTAAAGATACTAGATGTAGAGTCTGCAAAGAGTGATCAAATACTACAACAACTTATAAAGGCATTATCATCACTGAATGTTCAGTTTACTATTGCCAATGGACCTAGTCAAGGTCAGCAGTATACTACTACCGAAGCACTAAACTCTATAGCAAGTAATAACCTATCTTCAAATACCGGAATAAATCCATCTTCTACTTATACAACTGCAGCAGGAGAAAGCTACATATTAGAGGTAATACCATATGGTGTAGGACAGCTAATAGGTAGAGCAAGAGATAGGTTTTCAGGAAGTATAAAAGTAGAGACGGCCCCTAGCTACATAGAATCCCCTGAAGAGTTATTATCAGAATTAGAAACAATAATCGGAAATTAATTAACCCTTATATTTATACCAAATGACAAGTACCGAAATTACAATGTTATCAGAAATTCTAAAATTGCATATTAATAATGCAGTTAAGGAAGCTGTGAAACCACTCCAGGAGGAGTTACTAAAGATTAAAAAGCTGAATGCAGCTATACTAAAAGAAGGTAGACAACCAGCACCTACACAAGAGCAAGGACAGAAGACGAGATTGCTAGGTAAAGCCACTGGATACTCAGATTCAGAGGTATTAAATGAATCTTATGGACATCCGGCAATAGATTCTTCAAAAGATATGTATTCACAAATTAAAGTAGCAGGAGCTTCTCATTTTGCAAAATCTGGAGAATTGCCTGATATAGATATACCAGTACCAAGCTTCATGCTTAAATAGATAATTAAATGGCCCGTAGACACATTCAAACGACAATATTTCCAATAGATACTAGGCCATCAGTGGCTGTAGGTCTTAGATTGCCGTTTAATGGTCAAGGGATATTTGGACAAAACTACACTACACAGGAGCAGATAAAGAGTAATATAATAAATTACATGTTAACTAATCCTGGTGAAAGAATGTTTAATCCTACGTTTGGTGCAGGAATAAGAGATATGTTATTTAGTTCAGATGACGATATAGAAGCTATTGATAATTCAATAAAGACAGGATTAGCTAATGAGTTTCCACAGGTAACTATTCTTAGCCTATCTGTAACATCATCTGAAAGCAATGCTATACACATAACGCTTAAGTATTCATTTAACAATAATTCCAATCAAATCACTATAAGTATATAACCATTGGCCAGCATTTCACCTACTGTAGATATAAAGTACCTTAACAGAGATTTCAACTCCTTTAAACAGGCTTTGATTAATTTCTCACAGACCTACTTTCCTAATACTAATAATGATTTCTCAGATGCGTCACCGGCTACGATGATAATCGAACAGAACTCTGCTATTGGTGATATACTTTCATTATATACTGACAGGTCTGTACAAGAAAACTTTTTAGAGTATGCTACTCAGAAAGATAATATACTTTCATTAGCTTATACACAAGGGTATAGACCAAAGGTAACCAGTACTGCTGTAGTTACTTTAGATGTATATCAACAGGTACCAGCAAAGATTACCAGTGGTGTAGCTACTCCTGATTATAATTATGCAATCACAATAGATACTCAAGCAAAGATAAATTCAAGGTCAAACAGTAATGTAACATTCATTACCCAGGCTCCCGTTAACTTTGCTTTTTCATCTTCTGCTGATCCTACTACCGTATCTGTATATAGTATTAACTCATCTACTAACCAGCCTGAATACTTCTTATTAAAAAAGCAAGTAGAAGCAATAGCAGGAACTATAAATGTACAGAATTTTACTTTTGGTAATCCGGTTAAATTTGATAGTGTAACACTGAATGATACTGATATAGTAGAGATACTGAGTGTAAAAGACAATAACGGTTACACTTGGTATGAGGTACCTTATCTGGCACAGTCTACCATATTTGATAGTGTTGTAAACACATCTCTGAATGATCCTACCATGGCACAGTATAACAATATTGTCCCATATTTAATAAAGCTACGAACTGTCCAGAGACGTTGGGTTGGACGTTTTAATGCGGATAATACCTTAACTATGTATTTTGGATCTGGTACAACCAGTAATCCAGATGAAGAAATTATACCTAACCCTGAGAATGTAGGAATGGGATTGATAGACAGTATCTCAAAATTAAATACTGCTTATGATCCTAGCAACTTTCTTTACACTAAACAATATGGTCTGGCACCAGGTAATATAACTCTTACCGTTACTTACATAACAGGAGGAGGAGTTGCTACCAATGTACCTAGCAATAGTATTACGCAGATATACGAAATAACCAAGACTTCTAGCTCAAGTAATCCTAATGCTTTAAACCAAGCATTATTTCAGCAAATATCTAACAGTGTTGCATTTAATAATGAAAGTGCAGCATCCGGAGGAGGCGATGGTGATAATATAGATACTATACGCCTAAATACCATGGCATCCTACCCTACACAACTAAGGTGTGTTACGGCAGCAGACTGGCAGCTTAGAGCTATCTCAATGCCATCCATGTACGGCACTGTAGCTAAAGCTAAATTAGTAAACGATGGTGGAAGTTTAATAGATGGAAATCCTCTAGGAAATTCACTGTACATATTATCATTAGATAGTAACGGAAATCTAACAACACCTTCCCCGGCATTAATGGAGAACCTAAAGAACTACCTAAGCCAGTACATAAGTACAGGAGAAGGTATTACTTTAAAGTCAGGGTTTATTATCAATATAGGGATTAATTTTAGTATATCTGTTCTTAGCTCTTATAATGCACAACAGGTACTTGCAAATTGTCTTACGAGTGTTGCAAACTTATTTAGTATAAGTAACTGGGATTTCATGCAACCAATACTGTTGTCTGATATTACAACAGCTTTGCTTTCTATAAAGGGGGTACAGAATGTAGTAAATATAGAGATTGTAAACAAGCAAGGGGTTGATCAAGGATATAGTCAGTATGGATATGATATAGCAGGTGCGACTTTAAATAACACCGTTTATCCATCTAGGGACACTTCAATTTTTGAAATAAAATATCCTCAAAATGACATACAAGGAAGAGTAGTACAAAATTAATTTAAAACTAAAACCAAATAATATGAATTATCCAGACATTTCAAAATTCTCTTTTAAAGAGATGTTTAATGACAGCTCAGGTAAATCTGACATACATCTATTCTGTGGATTCTTAATAGTAGTAGTAAGCTGCATATGCTTTCCCTACACAATATTTTCACACTTAGAATTATACTCAAATCTAACTTTAGCATTTCTAACAATTGGAGGTGCATTACTGGGAATTTCGCGTTTGTCGAAAGATAAGCCACTCAATCTCTTAGATACACCTCAACCAGAACCAGAAAAACAAGAAGAAAATGCAGCTAACTAAAGAACAATTGATGAAGGTTTGTTCCACCATTAAATCAGACCGTGCACAAACAATGGTGGATTTAATCAACAAAGTCTACCCTAAATATAAAACAATATAATATGGCAAATTTTAATGAATATTTTCCTACTCTTGTTAAATGGGAAGGAAGTGCATTTGAGAATGTACCTGGAGACAATGGAGGACCTACAAAGTATGGTGTGATAATTTCCGAGTGGAAAGCTAAGGGCTACGATAAGGATGGTGATGGAGATATTGATGTTGATGACTTAAAGCTAATCACTGCTCAAGATGCTATGAGTATTGCTAAGGCTCATTATTGGGATAGGCTTCGTGGAGATTCTATTAATAATCAATCTATCGCTGAAATAATTGTAGATTTTGCTTATAACTGTGGTGTTGGAATAGCTGCAATTAAGACACAACAATGTCTTGGAATTGTAGCTGATGGAATATTTGGATTAAAGAGTATTGAAGCTATAAACAATGCTAATCAAAATGATTTATTTAATAAGATAACACAATCAAGGATAAAGTATTACAACGATATAGTAAAAAATCACCCAAACCAAAGTAAGTTTTTAAAGGGGTGGATGAACAGAGTTAGTAGCTTCACATTTAAACCATAACCATTGGCCGTATATAAAATATTTCCTACCCAAGACACGAGCCTATACTCTGAGCTTAATACAGCTAATACTGGAGAGGATGCAGTGTTATACCTATCCAAAGGACCGTCGTACTTATTCCCTAGCCAATCTACATACTTCAGACCTCTAGTACAGTTTTCTACTCCGGATATACAAGATGTAGTAACTAAGTATGTAGGTACATCTTCTTTTCAAAGCTTTTTAAAGTTATACTTATGTGAAGCTGAAGGTATACCAACTAATTACACTATAGAATTACACCCATTATCACAATCCTGGGATATGGGTACAGGAAAGTTGTACGACAACCCTATTACCATTAATGGGGCATCATGGGCATCTCCTACTGCAAATAGTTCAAGCAGTTGGATACCTTCTGGAAATTACAATTCTGGGGCTACAGGGTCTTATATAAGCACAAATACAGGTGGGGGTACTTGGTACACATCTTCTTATACTCAATCCTTTACCCCGTATACCCAAAAAGATATTCAGATAGAGACTACCAAGTTTACTCAATGGTATTTATCAGGCTCCATTCCTAATTACGGATTCATACTTAAGACATCTGGTAGTTTAGAGTTTGATGCTAACTATAACTACACTTTGAATTACTTCTCAAGAGATAGTAATACGATATACCCACCTTGTATGGAATTTAGATGGGATGATTCCATTTACATACCTACAACAAATATTTGTTCAAGTCCTGATGTTTTATTATCTTTGTCAAATAATTTAGCAAATTATAAAGCAGAATCAATCATTAAATTCAAAATCAATGTAAGACCACAATATCCTACCAGGCAGTTTATGACAACAAGCATGTTTACACAAAACAGCTTCTTGCCATCTTCTTCTTATTGGTCACTGATTGATTATAAAACCCAAGATGTAGTAATAGACTTTGATACAACCTATACTAAAATATCAGCAGACACCACCAGCAATTACTTTACTGTATACATGCAAGGGTTGGAGCCGGCCAGATACTATAAAATATTAATTCAATCGATTATTAACGGTCAGACAATCACATTTGACACAGACATGATATTTAAAGTAGAATAAAAATGGAAGACCAATTAGAATATTATTATCAGTTTAAAAACGGAAATGCTATTGAAATTAGCGATCCTAGCATTATTGAATTACTAAGCTATCTTGTATTTGAAGATGGAGAATTTTTAGTATTCAATGATCCTGATACTGACAACTCACTGAAAATCTTTGCAAAAGATTCTGAATGAAGAAACCTAAACATGAATTAGAATATGACCAGCAGGATGACCTAAAGGAATGGGTTGTCTGGTCTATGATTCTGTCAGTGTTAGCAATTGCCCTAGAAACCCTAAGTTGGATAATTAGAAGATGAGTAACCAAGTACCTATATCACGAGTAATCTATGGTAAGAATAGCTTCCAGAACGTAGTTAAAACTTCGTTTAGTCAGCTTATTCCTCCTGATAATACTTCAGCACCTAATACTATAACGGAGGTATCTGATTTCTTCACATCTTACAATACTATATTCTACGATATACCGGCAACAGGATCTGTTAGATCTCATTTAGAGCTTGTAAATAGAAGTAGTGATTATTTAGGTATATCTTATGCAGATTTAAATAATGAAGTACAAAATCTTCGTAATGAGAATATTTCATTGAAACAACAATTATTCACACTTACTAATCCTAAATAAAATTAAATTAAATAAATCTTATAAATACAGAATGTATCCTAACAAAACTCAAGAGATTCTTTTGAATAAGACTTTTGGAGCTTGTAGATTTTTGTGGAATAACTATGTAGCTACTTTCAATACTTACGATAAAGAAACTAATCCCTCCCCTATCTTTAAAACTGTAAAGCAATTTAGAGAGGAAACAGGTTGGATGAGAGAAGTTTCTTCAAAAGCTGTAGAGTCTAAAGAAAATGATTTTAAAGAATTTAAAAACAGATATTTTGATTCTAATCAAAAAATTAAATTAAATAGGCCTAAGTTTAAAAAGAAGGGTAGTAAAGAATCTTTTACGTTATGTGGTAATAGTAGATTCAAATTATATACCAATAGAATTAGATTAGAGAAAATAGGTAAAGTAAAAATAGTTCAACATCAACCTTTGCCTGAAAATTGTATATTACGTTCTGTAACAGTATCTAAAGATATATTAGGACATTATTATGCTTCAATCCTAGTAGAAACAGAAGTAAAACATTTTGAAAAAACTGGCAAAACTGTCGGTATTGATGTAGGACTCAAAGAGTTTGCTACATTATCTGATGGTAATACCATTCACAATCCTCGTTACTTCCGTGATAGCCAAGCGGAACTAAAAAGAGCACAACAACATTTAAGTCGTAAGAAGAAAGGAAGTACTCGTTACAAGAAGCAAAAACTCAAAGTAGCTAAGATTCATAAAAAGATATCTAGGCAACGGGAACTATTCCTGCACACCACTTCATTAAACATAGTTAAGAACTATGATGTAATATCGATTGAGACTTTGAATGTGATAGGAATGCTTAAAAACAAAAAGCTATCTAAAAGTATCTCTGATGCTTCATGGTCTAAATTCTTTTCTTACCTTAAGTATAAGTCAGAGTGGTATGGAAAAGACTTAATACAAGTCGACCGCTTTGCTCCTACCTCTAAAACCTGCTCCAACTGTGGTTCCATCAACAAGGACTTAACACTCAAAGTAAGAGAGTGGACTTGTACGGAATGCAACACTAAGCATGACCGAGACTTAAATGCCTCATTAAATATCAAAGCATTAGGAACTTCTAGTGCTCAACGTACACAGAGAGAATGTAAGACTTTGGCAACAAAGCAAGCCTCGTTGAAGTGTATAGAGTATAACTTAATTAAAAATTATAAAAACTCATGAGTTCCGTAGTCAGTATAAATAAAATAACCGATGCATCACTTGATAAGTATGATAACATTGATCAGGTGCTTATACCTTCTCAAAGTTTTCTTCGTAATTTTAATGCATCTACAGACTATATAGAATGTCATATATACACTAAAGATGACATACTTCTTAATTCCAATTATAATGTAACTGAGTATACCATCCCAAATGTAGATGGTAGTAATACTAACCAGATTGTATTTGATCCTGGTACATACCTCACTAACAGAGCTTATAATGTAGGGGATTTTAAACTTGATTACAGAGTATACAGAAGACAAATATACACACTTGCTTTACCTACTTTTTTCATAACAGAAATTAGTACAGATAGGACAGAGATACGTTTATCATCTAATATAGTATCTAACCTTACTCTCGAAACAAACACACTTAACTTCATTAACCAAATGCAGAGCTCCTTGTACTACAAGGATTTCTTACTTAATTTTGGTGATAACAATGCTGTCAGTGCAGTCAATATTGCAATAGATAAGAATACTAACCCGTATTCATTATTAATAAAACTATATCAACCTTTACCTGCCCAATTCGCTTTAAAATCCACTTTGTGGATAGTAGAGGAACTGGCATCTCCGATAGTATTTGAAGTAGTACTTAGCCCAGATTTTAAGCCTGTACCGGTACCTATGTTGGCATCCGCAGACTTTGATATAGAGATATCACCTAACAGAGCGATAGCTTCTCCATATGTATCACAAAATACAATATACACAACCAATACTCTACAGAATTATCAGAACCTACTTAATCAACTTAATAATGATTCAATAGATATCAATATTGATTATACTGATTATACTAATTTTGTACATTTCTCATCTGCTGCACAAAGACTGGTAAACTTTGTTTACAAAATTACAGAGATAGAACAGTATGGACTGAACATAGCTACATTAAATACTATCCCTAGTCAAAGCATATCTGTAAGTGGAAGTGCACAAAGTATTCAGAATAATATTAACTCACTCATTCAAAATATGGATGGGTATGAGACTTACTTATACACTGTATCATCATCATATGCATGGCCTAAGAGTGGAAGTGTTTTATATAGTGTAACATCTTCTCAGGCACTAGCTTGGTTAGGCGATAATGCAACGTATGGACAACTTTACACAGCTTCTTTATATGACTTAGAGAATCAAGATAATTCTGTTTATTCTATACCAAGTTACCTAGCTGACGATCCTAATAACTCTGATTACTTGTTGTTTACCAATATGATTGGGCAGCATTATGATAGTATCTGGGTGTACATAAAGGCCATAAATGATATTCATAAGGCAGATAATAATCTGAATACTGGTATATCAAAAGATATGGTATATTCTGTATTAAGATCTTATGGTATAGACCTATATAACAATAACTCTAATACAGACTTAGTATCCTATCTAATAGGAAGCCCTTCCGGGAGCTATAATGTAACCAGTTCAGGTGTAACCATTAGCGGCCAGGATAGAGCTAAAGAATTATACAAAAGAATATACCACAACCTACCTTATCTACTTAAATCAAAAGGTACTTCGAGAAACTTACAGAATCTCGCAACTGTATATGGTATACCTGATACTATATTGACACCTATACAATACGGGGGTTCTGATAAAAATTCAAATACTCTAGAGTATTCTTATGACAGGTTTTCATATTCGATGCCTAATAATACGGACCCTAGTACTGGAGTTTATTTAATATGGGCACCTCTTGCACAGAATCAACTAAAATATAATAGCACAGATTCAGTAGCTGATACTATAGAATTAAGAATTAAACCGATACCAGGGCAATATCAAAGCCACGTATCCCTATTGCAGTGTATACTATATAATAACAGTAGTGCAGTTCCATTTGGTGTTTACATAGATTATACTTCATCACAAGGGATACCTTCGGCTAACTTTACGTTGAAGATGTCCGGCTCGGCTGGTTATGTATCATCATCTGTTTGTATACCTTTCTATATTACAGGTAGTGATGGGGATACTTCTTTTTGGAATATATCATTAAGTACAAAAAACAAGTACGTAGGATATAATGCAGGGTTGTCAGGAAGTCAAGTGTACACACTTAGCATTCAAAATGCCATATCAGGTAGAGTAGGTATCACGGGCTCTGCAAGTATTAATAATACAGGATCCATAAATTATGGCATCAATAATTCTTGGTATGGGTATGGGTATGGTCGTGGATCAGGGTCTACAGTAAGCAACAACACTTTATTTATAGGGTCGTTTGCATATTCAGATGCTAATTTTGTAAATAACTTTAGTGGTAGTATACAAGAAGTTAGATTATGGTCTGAACCATTAAGTAAGTTAGCATTCAATTCACATACACTTAATAGTGATTCTATTCAGGGAAATACTATCAGTGGCTCTTACAATGATCTGGCTGCCAGATTCCCATTAGGAAATGATTTGGTAAATCCATTAGTCTTAATACAAGGTACAGGATCTTACTTACAATCAGTACACCCTAACTGGCAATTACCTTATTCAAATGTAACATTCTATTCAGGTTCTGGAGGATCATTATATGGAACTACAAAATATGGTACAGGTAGATATGGTGCAACACAATCTCAAGCTATAGTATATCAGGTTAATACAAATTACCTCTATTTCTATAACTATGATAGCCCTATTGCTTGTAATTCTGAATATGAACTTGCTTATTCAAATACACCTAACGCTGGGTATTATGCACCTGTAACTGAGAAGGTACGTATTTTTGATAACACCCCTGTAAGTGGGTCTATCGATGTGTATAGTAATAACATATTAAGTCCTTGGTTTAAAGTTGAAACAGAAGATGTAAATAGAACTTCAGATTTACAATTCACTGAGATGAGCTTCTCTCCTCAGAATGAGATTAATAAAGATATAATAGCTCAGTATGGAAATCTACTAGATTTAGACCCTTACTTAGGGGACACCTCAAATGATAAATTATCATATTATCCAGGTGTAGTACAATTAAACAACTCCTATAGACAAAAGTATATATCTAAGTATAACTACATAGACTACATTAATTTAATTGAGCAAGTAGATAATACCTTGTTCAAAATGTTACAGGATTTTGTACCTGCCAGGACAACGCTTAGTACAGGATTAACTATTAAGTCTCCGATATTAGAAAGAAATAAAGTACCTAGATATCAACCTTCAATGAGTGGAGTGCAATATACTGCCTCTCTAAAAACTAACAAATTATCAGCAGGTACATCCTATTCTAAATTTAAAGATGAGATGACATTCATGACAGGCAAACTGTCAGGATCATATGTAAATATACATGATAATTTTGAACAACGAAATTATAATCCATACTTATTATATACTCAAAGTTTAAATCAAACTAAGTTTAAGTATAGTGGTTTTAATATTACATACGGAGATGTATATGAGAATAGATTGTCGACATTATTTAAAAAAGATGATGTAAATAACCCTAATTTACTAGGTCCTGTAGCTTTGCAAGATAGTGAATATAACCATTCCAGGTATGTTATACCTAGGTATAAAGGTAGTAAGATTAGTGTATCTAAACTTAATACATATACACAAGGGGATGTATGTTATGGGAAGGTTCCTAATATCAATACGTATGTAGGTAAATTTGGGTATGTACTAAAAGGTAGTAGCAATAATTTAAACTTCTTAAATAAAACAACCTTTAGTCTTAAGTATTTATTTAATGAATCAGGGTCTGCCACTACACTTACAAAAGCTAATAAGAATTTATTTGAGGTTCAAAATACATTTAAGTCTGGAGATATATTGACAGTGTCTTTAACAGATGTCTTAACTCCATCAAATCAATTTTCATTAGGAGGATTATCTCAAATTTACTTAGGGGGGTATGCATTTCAACCTATTATTTACAGAGAGAATGGAGATGCATTGACATTTACTTATTTAAATCCTCAATCTAGCTACTCCTCCATAATAGGGTTTAAAGCTGTAATGCCATACCAAGTATCATGGACAACTAATGGGTATGATACAAATGAGAACTTTGCTCTAAACTCCCCTTATGGAAGAAATCATGATCAAATAAGTATGTTTATTAACGGAGTTATTATTACACCTCAACAATTTTCTTTATATAACGGAACTTTAAGCCAATTTAACAGTATGTATCCTAATGTATCCACAGATTATGGAGATCGTTGGTATATTAACAACTTAGGAGGGGTTATGGGTCCGTACAATAATGGAGGTGTAGGTTCTTTAAATTTAGAAGGATTTTATGAATTAAGTTATTTTTACACTTCTGATTTATCTTCACAAGGCTTTATAAGTCCTTCAAGCTTATCTGGATCTATATCTTTTGATGGAGTACACACTCCATCTCACCTTATATTTACTGCCCCACGTACATCAAATTATTTAATTAGTGCAAATATTCCTATAAGCTATACAGGAAATCATCCGGAAGAATTTTGCGGTATTTTTAAAGTGGTTGGAGTAGTAGAAAGATTTACAGAAGGTAATTGGACTTATGTAACTAACACAAAATTAACTAATTGGAATTTACCCCCTCAACAATCAGGAGACGCCTCTGGCATAGATGATGGTTCATTTGGGTACGAAGGTACTGTACATATATGGAATAATTTAGGTGGAGGATTTATCACACTTAATCAAACATTAAATAATTACAATGTATATCTTAATGCTGGAGATGAATTGAGATTAAGAGTTTTTTTCTTAGACTTATCTAGATTCTTTCAAGGAAGCTATATGATAAATTTAGTTATACCTGAAGGTGGTTATTTTGAAGTAATAGATGCGTTAAACTCAACTACTAATGTAGTTACAACTCAGAGTCTATATGAAACATCTATATTTAGTGTAACAGAAAGTATTAATTCAGGATATAATGATACTCTGGTATTTGATGTGTCATCATCTTTACTATATAACAATAGTATATTTAGCCCTCAATATATCACTTCAGGAGACTCTTGGGTAACAGCAAGTTACTCCCCTATCCAAAATACATTTTCAATTAAACCTGGAGATATTGTCAGATTAGGATCGATTGAAAATCTGAATAGTCCTATATATGTTGCAGAAACAGTGATACCTCCTGTAGTTAGTGGAAGTACTGTTAGTAAACCCCTACAAGTAGTGTTAGACCGAGCTCCACTATCAGGAAGCTATACTAACAGTAGTAGTGGTTCTTTAAGTAGTAACTTTGCAATTATAAGACTTGAACCTGATGAAACTTCTGTAATTATAAATAAAATTAAACAACCCGGAGATGTATCATCTTTAGTACTTATACCAGAGTACCTAGATCCTAATGTAGAATCAAACATCACAAACATCATTCAACCACTAACAGGAAACCTACTTCCACAATAACTTGATATTTATAACAATAAAACAAACCAATGGCTTATCTTTCAAATCAAACCGTTACAATAGATGCAATCCTTACTAAGAAGGGTCGCCAGTATCTTTCAGAAGGTACATTTGACATAACACAATTTGCATGCTCTGATGATGATGTAGATTATACTTTGTATAACCCTAACCACCCTTCAGGGTCAGCGTTCTACGGAGAGGCAATATTAAACCTGCCAATCCTAGAGGCATTCCCCGATGATACTCAGTGTATGAAGTATAAGTTGGTAACTCTACCTCAAGGTACAGCAAAGCTTCCTGTAGTATCAGTTGGATATACAAGTATAAGTTTGAAGCAAGGAGCCTCTTTATCTATTACTCCTCAGACATTAAATTATCTAGGATCAAGTACTACATTTGAACCGGATGGTTACATTATTACAGTAGGAGACGGAAGAGTATTATCCACCTTTACAGGTATAGGAATAGATACTTCAAACATAAATGTATCCAATATTCCTATTATCCAAACAACAAATATTAGTGTTAGTCAGATAGGTACATCATTTACCTTAACTGGCACTACAATTAATACATTATTTGGCAGTACAGGTACCACCCTTCAAACACAGATAATGGTTGTAGGTAGAAATAGTGGAGCTTCTATTCGTGTTCCTTTAACCATCACAAAAGTACAATAATAACATATGAGCTATATTTCGTTCCAACCTTCCGATAGTATTATAGTCCAGGAGGCTATTACAGCCCCACTATGGGCAAATAATACCTACACCCTTACCAACACAAGCATGTACACTTCATCTGTACAGGCTGCGTCTGGACAAGGCTATTTGAATATATACAACCTACCTACCACTGCAACAGGATATTCATTGCAATATGCACTAGCATATGGACATATAAGTGGTAGTGGGTCTGCACCTTACAATAGTAATGTACCAGGTAATACCCCTACAAGAGATATCTACGGACAGTATAGCTCACTAGTGTATGGAGAAGCAGCAGGTGTTTATCCATTTACCTTTGGGGGTTCTAATAATACTTCTAGAGATATATTAGTGTTAAGTGTATCACGTGCACAATATAAAGAGAGCCTTAAACCAGGATCACTGAATCTGACGTTAGTAAGTGGAAGTACTACACTGAACCTTACTGATAACAGTAATGATATAACTCTTACCTCATATATAGGAAGTAATCGCGTTTATCAAATAATAAGTGGTTCAAGTGGAACTAGTTACAATGGTAGCGATATTCAAACAGTATCAGGTTCCTATGGACTATTCTTACCAGATATTAGTACCATAATACTAAATCCAAGAGTACTGTCACTATCTGCAGCAAACGGAGGTTTAGGTATGGTAATCGATGAGACTGCTAGTACATCTTATACTAGTCCTATAGGTACCAACGTAGCTACATTATATTCGAATATCTACAGTGGTAATTCATTCTCAATGAATAGCCTAGAGACAATTACCTCAAGGTACTTCAATGTAAAGGTAAACTTCACTGATTTTAATTACACTACTAACCCTTCTGTAATTGATGCTAATGGTAATATCATATACACAACCCTTGTAAACAACCCTGAGACTTTTGTAACAGGTATAGGTTTGTATAATATGCAGAATGAACTAATGGCTATTGCAAAGCTATCCACACCTTTAAAGAAGAACTTTACAGGTACTTTAAATCTTAGAGTAAAACTACAGTCCTAATTGCCAGGTGCATTCAAGAATATATATCCACAGGACAAGGTATTAGTACCGTATGTCGCAAATAAGCCTTATAGTTTAGACTATACAGACGCGTCTGTACAATACTATACAGTAAGTCTAGGTAACCCCTTATTCGATGTAATACAAAGGAAACTATACCCTTTGTATATATCAGGCACTATCCCTTATTTAAATCAAAGGTTACAGGCCAGTAATTATAAAACTGTATCTGCAGCACAACCTTCAGGGTCATATATATCAGATATAAACATCAGTAAAGGGCAGACAGAAAATAGCACTATATACCAAGTAGTATCTATAGCTCAGAGTGTATGTGCAGAAGGTATACAACCCGGAAGTGTATCAATTTATATTGCACAGAACAATGATGATCAAGGAGGTGATCCAGGATTGACATTTTATGGTGCAGATGATTCAAATGGTAATTTGTATGTATACGACAATGACCTAAATCAAAATGTGTTTATAGGAAATATAATCTATAATCAAGGTTTGATTGTCATCACAGACTCTACTTACTTCTTCGGAGATCCTTATAACGGTGATGGTGGAGATTTTCAAGTATCATTTAATAACACTTATACACTTTATGAACAAACATACCGTCTTAAAATAAAACAAAATGACTTCAACTTATCTTACAATCCGACACTATTGGTATCAGGCAGTAGCAACGTCTTACAATCTTTTGTTACAGGCAGCTTCTTTGAGCCTTATATTACCGGCATAGGACTTTATAGTCCTGACAATCAGCTAATGGCAGTAGCTAAATTTGGACAACCCATTCCAATGTCTTCTAACACTGATTTCAATATAAACATTAAACTGGACTTATGATGTGGAAGTTTAAAGATTCATATATTAAATCAATTGAGGATGTACCTCAAGATGCATTTGGGTTTATCTATAAGATTACTCATAAGACTACAGGCAAGTTTTATGTAGGAAAGAAGCAACTATTCACTGAGCATAACATAAAGTTAGGAAAGAAAGAATTAGCAGAGCAAGCCTTATTAAAGAAGCCTGGACGTAAGCCTACTAAAAAGTTAGTACGTAAAGAATCAAACTGGCTAAAGTACTGGGGTAGTAGTGAAGAGTTATTATTAGATGTACAAACATATAAAGAAGAATCGTTTACACGCGAGATACTAATGTTTACATTTGGTAAAAAACAATCTACTTACTATGAGATAAAATATCAGTTCTTAGAGGGAGTATTAGAATCAGATAATTGTTACAACTCAAATATTAATTCAACGTTCTTTAAAAAAGATTTGATTGACTGATTTATTTCACATATTACTTTTAGAGGTAGTAACCAAGCCTAAAACTCCTTATTCCTCCGGTTCTGAGCATACTATTTATCCAAACAATCATGATTCCACTAAGCTATTTAAAGTAGTAACCAATGATCCCATAAGAGGACTAAAAGATAATTGGATTGAGATATTCAAGAAATACCCTAAGTATTTTCCTACTATCTACAGAAGTAATGATAAAGGTGCCGAGGTAGAAAAACTAGATACTAATAAATCAGATAAAGAGTTTGATGTATTTTATGATGACACTGAGACTGAATTCT
>Ga0208255_100010_pt1 | contig 37189 bp, 54 predicted proteins | sample CryBogCBH06Jun08_FD_184600 | JGI IMG/M metagenome (GOLD analysis project Ga0208255, IMG submission 184600) | Freshwater microbial communities from Crystal Bog, Wisconsin, USA - CBH06Jun08 (SPAdes) | ecosystem: Environmental > Aquatic > Freshwater > Lake | place: Crystal Bog, Wisconsin, USA... | reverse complement strand
GGACACATTTATCAACTTAGTTTTACTCAAGCCTTCTGGTGATAAGTTGAGTCGTGCAAGGTCAATGCAAGCTCGTATGAGAGCAGGAGCCGTTAAATTTGACACGTCTGCTGATTGGTATCAAACATTTGAAGATGAGCTGTTGCGTTTTCCTAGAGACAGACACGATGACCAGGTCGACGCTTGGGCCTACATCGGTTTACTCTTAAACCAAATGCAAGTAGCTGCAACTCAAAGTGAAGTCGATGAAGAAGAATACAGGGTTGCCCTTCATGATTTCGGATATGACCAAGTTGGACGAAACGCTGTTACAGGATATTAATGAAACTAAATACCGAACTTAACCTAGACGAGATTGTCTCCCTTCCTAATATCGCTGAGGTGTTAGATGATGACGCTCTTAGCACAATTAGCTACAATGTCTACAAAGGCTTCCAAGCTGATTTAGAGTCTCGTTCTGCTTGGGAAAAGCGTACTGAAGATGCTATGAAGCTTGCTCTTCAAGTAGCCGAAGCTAAATCATTTCCTTGGCCTGGAGCATCCAATGTTAAATTTCCACTTATTACTATTGCTGCTTTGCAGTTCCATGCTCGCAGTTATCCTGTCCTTATCAATGGGGAAACCCCTGTTCAGTGTCGTGTAATAGGCGACGACCCTACAGGTGCTAAAGATGCACGTGCTCATCGTGTAAGTCAATTTATGTCTTATCAGATTTTAGAACAAGATACTACTTGGGAATCTGAAATGGACCGAGTTCTTATTTCCCAACCTATTGTTGGTTGTGCATTTAAGAAATCTTACTTTGACCCAATACTTAAATACAACGTTTCTGAACATATTCTTGCTAAAGACTTTGTTGTTAACTATTGGACTAAGCATTTAGATACGTCCCCACGCATTACCCAAATTCAATACCTATCTAAGAACGACATCTATGAACGTGTAGCTCGTGGCTTGTGGTCTGAAATGAAGGAAGGTCGTCCTGCTGCTGTTCCTCAGTCAAACATGACTTTGGCTCAGAACAAAGCTCAGGGCATGTCTGCTCCTGACTCTATTGACGATAGCACTCCATACGAAATCCTCGAACAACACACCTTCATTGACTTTGATGGTGATGGCTACGCTGAGCCGTACATCATTTGGATGCGTCGTGATACTAAACAAGTTCTACGAATCGTAGCTCGTTATTTTGATACTTCTATTGAAAGAGATGCAAAAGGTAATGTCCTCTCCATCAAAGCAGAAACGTACTTCACTAAGTTCCCTTTCATTCCCTCACCTGATGGTGGATTTTATGACCTCGGTTTCGGAAGTCTTCTTGGACCACTTAATCAGAGTATCGATACCCTTCTCAACCAGCTTATTGACACAGGTACGATGGCCAATACCGCAGGTGGTTTCTTGTCCAGAGGAATCAAGCTCAGAGGTGGTAACTACAACTTCGCACCACTAGAATGGAAGCACGTTGACACGACAGGTGATGACCTTCGTAAAGGTATTATGCCTTTGCCAGTTCGTGAGCCTTCTCAGGTTTTGTTTACATTGCTTAGCATGCTTATCAACTACGGTGAGCGTATTGGTGGCTCGGTTGACATCCTGTCTGGTCAAAACCCAGGACAGAACACTGCTGCAGAAACTACAAGGACAATGGCTGAACAGGGAATGAAGATTTTCTCTGGTATCTTTAAACGTACCTACCGTAGTTTGAAAGATGAGTTCCGTAAACTGTATCGTTTAAATCAACTGTACCTTGTAGGTATTGAAGATTATAACAGCGACCAAGGTCAAAACTTTATTGATGCTGATGACTTTTCAGGTCCTGTGTCTGATGTACGTCCTGCAGCAGACCCTAACATTGTTTCTGATACTCAGCGTATTCAACAAGCTTCTGCATTGCTTCAATTAGCTTCTACAACTCCAGGTATGAATATGTATGAAGTTCAGAAGAATTATCTTAAAGCAATGAAAGTAAATAACATCGACCAGCTTCTTCCTGACCCTAAAGGACCTAACGCTATTAAGCCAGGACCATCAGAGAAGGTACAAATCGAAATGATGAAGCAACAAGCTAAACAAGCTGATATGCAAATGAACTTTAAGCTTGGTATGATGAAGCTTATGAAAGATGTAGAAATTAACCAAGCTAAAATTCATAAGTTAGAAGCTGACGCTATCCTTGCCGTTGAGCAAGCAGGTGGTGTTAAAACTGGTCAAGATATTGCAATGCTCGATGCTCAAATTGGAGCAGCTAGGGCACACAATGAAGGAGTTCAAACTGCTTTGAGAACCATGATGGACCTCGAAAAGCATATGAATGATATGTCTCCACCTCCACAGGTAGAGGAACCAAAACCAGAGATGTAATAAGGAGGTAGTATGGCTATTGTAGTAACAGAGCCTGAGTTTAATGAATGGAAAGCAAGTCGTGTAACACAAGCCTTTATGAAGGCAATACACAATGACAGAGAGTGGTTAAAAGAAATGTTGTTAGCAGGAACCGAAGATGATGCGAGCATTCGAGGACGAGCAGCAGCATGTACAGCTATTCTAGCTTTAGATTATAACGAGTTAATGAATTCAGTAACGGAGAAAAAGGATGACTAACAAGTCTGGCATTACTCCACTGTTTGATAGGATTTTAATTAAGCCTCTCGAAGTGGAAGAAAAGACAGCTAGTGGAATCATTATCGCCACTGCAGAAACAAACGAACGAGAACAGCTTGCAAACACCACAGGTGAGATTATTGCCCTAGGTGAAGAAGTTCCTGAAGGTGTTGTTACAGTAGGTATGCGAGTAGGTTACGCTAAGTATGCTGGTTTGATGTACAAAGGTAAAGATGGCTTAGATTATCGAATGATTAACTATGACAACTTAGTATGTAAATTAGATGATGACATGAAGTTGATTGACCCTCATCTATTAAAAGGAACGAAATAATGAGCGAAGAACTACAACAAGAAGCACCACAGGAAGCTCCAGAAGCTTCTCAGTACGAGTCCGAAGCAAGGGCGCAGGGCTGGGTAGCACAAGAAGAATTTCGTGGCTCTGAGAGCGATTGGGTTGATGCTGAGACGTTTGTACGTCGTGGTAAAGAAATTATGCCAATCCTTCGTAAGAACAATGAGAAATTGCTTAAAGAATTAGGTGAAGCTAAAAAGATGGCTGAAGAAGCACGTGAGACTGCAAAAGAGTTTCGTGAGTTTCAAAAGCAACAGTTTGAGCGAAAGACCAAAGACTTGGAAAGTCAATTAGAGCAACTGAAGCAAGCTAAGCGTGATGCAATTACGCAAGGTGATGGCGACAGAGCAATTGCAATTGATGATGCTATGGACGACTTGAAAGAGCAACGTCTAGAAGCAAAACAAGACTTAAAAGCTGCTGAAGATAAAGCTGCAGAAGTTCCACAAGTTACTTCTGACCCTGTCCTAAATCAATGGATGGATAAGAATGACTGGTTTGGTAAAGATACAAGAATGACTGGTGTTGCTAATGGATTAGGTGTTGAACTCCGTCGTGAGAACCCTAACCTTAATGGACAAGCTTTCTTGGATAAACTAGACGAAGAACTAACAGCAATGTTTCCAGAGAAGTTTGGTAAGAAACGTGTACAGAATCCTATGGAAGGTTCCTCTAACGGAACCGCTAGACCAACAGTAGGTTCTGGAAAGAAAACTTACGCTAACTTGCCTGCAGATGCTAAAGCAGCTTGTGATAAATATGTTAAGCAAGGTCTTATGACCAAAGAAGCTTATGTTGCAGAATATGAATGGGATTAAGGGAGAAAGAACATGACTGAAATTAAAAAAGAAAAAGCTGTACCAGAGTCTACTAAGGTAGAGCGTCCTCGTGAACGTAAAAAGGGCGTATTTAATGGGACTCAGGGCAAGCTGCAAGTAGGAAACCAAATTGAAGGGTATCACTTGCATATTTTCAATGACACACCTGGGCGCATCCAGAATGCCACTGAAAACGGTTATGAGTTTGTTCACCCAAGCGAGGTAGGCGGTGTTACGGAGAATGTAACTTCACGTAATACTGACATAGGAGATAAGGTTAGATTTTTGGTAGGTGCTGGTGAAAAAGGCGACCCATTGTATGCTTATTTGATGAAAATCAAACAAGAATGGTGGGACGAAGACCAGCGTCAATTACAAGAACGTAACGACAAAACTGATGCAGCAATCCGTGGTGGTAAAACACCTGGCGTAGATTCTACTGGATTCTACAACGCTGGTATCAAGGTTAATTAATTCATTCCATAAAGGAGTTTTATAAATGGCAAACGTAAATGCCGTGACAGGACTGTCGCCAGTTGGCACAGTTACTGGCGCACCCTTCAACGAGCAAGGCTACCTCTACGCTATCGCTAACGACGCTTCTAACACATACGCTATTGGCGATATTGTTAAGTCTGCTGTCGGTAACGATGCAAACGGTGTAGCTCTTGTAACTAAAGCAGCAGCAACCGATGTTCCATTGGGCGTTATTGCTTCTATCCGTGTTGCTAACCCAGGCGTAAGCTTGCAAGGCACAAACATTGACTTAGGTAAGTTGTATATCAGCTTGTCTTCTGGTTCATACACTTATGTTTATGTAATCACTGACCCTAACGTTGTTTACAAAGTTCAAGCTAATACTACTGCAAATGCTAAAGTTGGTTCTACTGCAGTTCCAACAATCACTGCAGACCAAACTTCTACTTTGTCACAGTCTTCACCTTTCTCCGCTACATACGTAACTGCTGATAGCTCTGCTACTGCTGCTTCTATGTTCCAAATTATCGGCATGTACCAAGACCCTTCAAACGTTCCTGGTGCTTACAATGATTTGTTGGTTGTGTTTAATAAACACCAATATAAACAAGCCTTCGGTGCTTAATTAATAGGAGATATATAAAATGGCTGGTGTAATTACAACTGGTACACATCCCAAGGCTCTATGGCCTGGTATCAAAGCATGGTGGGGTCAGGTTTATGATGAGCATCCAGAAGAGTACATTCATCTCTTCGACAAAGATACTTCTCATCAAAACTACGAGGAAGACGTTCAGTTAACTGGTTTCGGTCTTGCTCCAATCAAATCTGAAGGCCAAGGCGTTCAGTATGATTCAGAAGTTCAAGGTTTCGTAACTCGTTACACACACGTTGCATACGCTCTTGGTTACATCGTAACTAAAGAAGAGTTGGATGACAACTTGTATGAGCAAGTTTCTAAGCGTCGTTCTGCTGCTTTGGCAATGTCTTTCCGTCAAACTAAAGAAAATATCGGTGCTAACGTTTATAACCGTGCTTTCAATAGCACTTATAAAGGCGGTGACGGTGTTGCTCTTTGCTCTACAGCACACCCAAATACATCTGGTGGCACTTTTGCTAACACCCCTACTGTTTCTGTTGACTTGTCCGAAGCTTCTTTGGAAGATGCAACAATCGCAATCATGGGCTTCCAGAATGACCGTGGTTTGTTGATTAACGTAATGCCACGTTCTTTGATTGTAGCTCGTCAAGAATGGTACAACGCTAACCGCATTCTCAAGTCTGTATTCCAATCAGGTACTGCAAATAACGATATCAACGTTCTGAAGGCAACTAATGCCATCCCAGAAGGTATCGTAATGAACCATTACCTCACAAGTCCACATGCTTGGTTCTTGCGTACTAACATTCAAAATGGTTTAAAATACTATGAGCGTGTTGGTATCATGTTTGACCAAGACAATGACTTTGATACTATGAATGCTAAAGCTAAAGGCTACGAGCGTTATAGTTTCGGTTGGTCTGACCCACGTGCTATTTATGGCGTGAATGGCCCATAAGTCCTTGATTTATATAAGAAATAATGTCTAAAATAAAACCAGAAGAGCATAAAGAGAAAGCTAAAGCTTTTACTAAAATAAGAAAAAGAGGAACACCTAAGTCAGAAACTTGGCAAAAGGAATATGACCTTTTAAGACATTTTGGTATAACTTTAGAAGACTACAATTCTCTTCTGGTTAAACAAGACAATGTTTGTGCTATATGTAATAAACCTGAAACAGTCATAGATAACAGGACGAAACAACCTAGAAATCTGGCAGTAGACCATTGCCATACTACTAAGAAAGTTCGTGGTTTGCTATGTATGGGATGTAATCAAGGTTTAGGCAACTTTAGAGATAATCCAAAGTTTTTAGCAAATGCAATTTCTTATTTAATGCAAAATAATTAACTCTTTACATTAGAGTTAGTTTGTGATATAATAGGAGGGTTAGGAGTTCACAAGACTCCTTTCCTTTCCTTCTTAAGGACAAATCATGGAAAAAAGAATCATCGAAACCTTTCCAGCAGGCGTAGCTAAAGATAAGCCAAGCAATATGGCAACTCCAAAGTCTAATGCCAAAAAAGGATTAGGTAACACACAAGCAGTAGAGAATCAAGTAGGTCAAGATTCAGGTTTTAAAAAGAAGCGTCTACACCCTGTAGAAGCTCTGAAATATCCAAAGTAATACTTTTTTATCCTAAACGTCTTAATTGACGTGACCCATCACTTTTAGGAGATATAAATGGGAACACCAACAAGATTTACCTATGGCGTAGCAACAGTTCCACGTGGCTACCCACTTTCTAGCTATCCACTTCCAGACCCTTTCAATAGCACAAGCGACACTGGTTTTGGCGTAGCAACTTACTCTAACGACTTCATGTCTATCAATGCTGAAGATTTCACTATCTCTGGCTCAGGCTCTACTTTAATTAGTGCTTCTGGTTTAGGCGGTTTAGCTGTTTTATTACCAGGTGGTACTACTACTGCAACTGCAGCTTTTAAACCAGGAACATCATTTGGTTTTGTAGCTGGACAAAAACTATGGTACACGGCTCGTTTGGCAATTAGCGCAACTACTGGTGCTTTTACTGCAGGTCTAGCTTCTGCTGGTACTTCAGCAACTGACGGTTTGTACTTTGCTACTACTGGTACTACAGTTGATTTAGTATCACGTGTAGGCTCTACTTCTACAACTATTGTAGCTGGCGTTACAACTGTAACTGCTTCTACTTTTGTTGAACTTGGTTTTCATTACGATAACACTGATTTATTAGTGTTTGTAAATAACCAATTAGTTGCTCGTGTTACATCACCAACTATCGGTTCCTCTGGTACTACTTTGACTAGTGCTTTGTTGTCTCCAATCTTTACAGATACTCCAACAACTCTAGAAACAATGACCATTGACTACGTATTGGCTGCTGTCGAAGTTTCACGTTAATAGGGAGTAGCACATGACTACTACAATTCAAACGCCTATTCAAATATTGGTGGATGGTCCACGTAACGTCGTAATTAAATACGAAGGTACGTTAACTGCTACTGATTCAGGTGTTTATACTATTGTTGACCCTGCTGCATTAAGTGACTTTGACATCAATGGTGTTAAGGCTAATCGTTTACGTATTAACAAAATCAACTACGACGTAGAAGACTTGTTAACAGTAAATTTACTTTGGGAAGGTGCTTCTTCTAATACCGTAATCTGGAACTTTGCAGGTCGTGGTAAAGTAGAAGCAAGACATTATGGCGGTATTATTAATAATGCTACCAATCCTACAGGTAAGATTTTAGCTACCTTTGATTACGAAGGCACAGCACAGGTCTTAACTTTTACAATCGTTCTTGAGTTGGTTAAACAACACACCTAATGCAAACTAATCTAAACGCCAAAGAAATCCAATTAGTCGCCACCATCGTTCGTGCTGATGGCACTAGGGAGGAACTTGGCGTTATAGATTATTGGCATAAGAATCCAATCAAAAGAATCATTTGGAGAATTAAAAAATGGCTACACTCCTAGTTAATACTGGAAAAGCCATCGTAACCAACTACCTTAACGGTGGTGCAGCTACTCAGCCTAAATATGTGGCTTGGGGTACAGGTGCTGGTACGACGGCAGCAACAGATACAACTTTGTTTACAGAGGTAACGCCACGTGTTAGTGGAACTACTTCTCAAGTTACAACATCCACAACAAACGATACATTTCAAGTTGTAGGTACACAGACTGCTGGCACAAGTGAGACAATCACTAATGCTGGTTTATTTGATGCTTCTACTTCTGGTAACTTGTTTGTTAAGGGTGACTTTACAGGCATTCCTTTGAATACTAGCGATTCAATTCAGTTTACTTTTAAAGTACAGTTCAGTTAATGGCAATCAATGGTTCTAGTATAAATAGAGATGTAATTGATGGAAGCGATAACATTACGTTAACGCCTTCATTGACCGTCACCTCTACAAGTACTAGCACCATTACTAGAGTATTAGCGTTACTAAGAACTATTAGTTACGCAGTAACGTCGACAGTAACAATTAGTAAGCTTCAAAGTTTATTTAGAACTTTAACTTATGCTGTTACTTCGACAGTTACTATTAAAAGAGCTATTGCGGTAATTAAGTCAATATTGTCCGCATCTACTGCGACGATTACTAAGAGTGCCACAAAGACACTGACTTATTTGTCTAGCAGTTTAGCAACAATCAGTGAGTTAGTCTCTAGATTCAGAACTTTAACTGTGACTTCTACCAGCACAGCAAGCATTATCAAGTCAGCAACAAAACTATTAAGTGTTATTTCTACATCTGTAGCTACGTTGGTTAAACTACCAATTAAGCTTTTAGCTGTAACAGTTAATAGCCTTGTGACTATTGGCAGAGCAATAAGTAAGATTATGACTACTGTTGTTGAGCACACTATTGTAGTGCTTACTAACATAGCAATGCACTTAGTAGCTTTCTCAATAGCTGTAGTAAGCTCAGTAAGCATTAAACGAGCAATTAGCCGTACATTCTCAACCGTAGTAACTTCTACAGCTAGTTTGTTTAAATCAGTGCCTAAAACCTTATCTGCAGCAATAAGCAGCTTAGTGAGTATTACTAACAGCATAGGCAAGATAATTAAAGCTACAGTGTCTAGTGTAGTTACTTTAGCTAAACATAACTTTATCTTTAAGACTATTCAGCTTGTAGTGACTTCTACGGCTAGTTTAAGTAAAGCAATACCCAAGGTATTAAGTGTTGTTTCTACGCATGCTGTAAGCCTTTCTAAGCAGATTGGAAAGCTTTTAAGTGTAGTAAGTCATATAGCAGTTAAGCTGTACCCAGCATTTGTCCAGAAGTTTGGCTCAGTTGCTAAGTTTACCTTTATTGTCGGTCCTAGAAAGCTCTCGACAATGATAGTTAAGGACAGAGATATTTTAGTTGAAAAAGCTGAAAAAACCTTGTCTTTTGTTAAAAATCGTGTTATAATGTTATATCGGAAACTTTAATGGCTGAGTCATTTTCCTACAAGATTACTACTGAAAGTGAGTTATTCACTTTTGACTTTACGCAGGTTCTTGCACCTAATGAGACTATTCTAACGGCAGATTGTTCCGTTATCCTTATGAATGGTTTAGACCCTGACCCATCAGCAATCCTTCAAGCTACGCCTATTATTGCTAATAAGACAGCTTCTCAAAGGATTATTGGTGGACTAGCTGAAGTAACTTATCGCTTAGAAATGACGATTACTACTTCATTAACTAATACCTATGTGGGTGTTGGTGACTTAACTGTCTATGATGCTAATCAAGTATGAGCTACTTTAGTCGATATGACCGAGGAGATTGGGCAGTACTCTGCGACGCTTGTGGTCGTAAGATGCGTGCCTCAGACCTACGTCAACGCTGGGACGGTCTTAAGGTCTGCCCAGAAGACTGGGAACCAAGACAGCCACAAGACTTTGTTCGTGGTGTAGCAGATTACCAAGCACCTCCTTGGACAAGACCAGAGCCTCAGAATCAATATATCAAAGTATACTCTATTAATAAACTGGTTAACGGATACCCAGTTAACACGTTTACGTTAGGATAATTTATGCCAATTCCATTATTTACCAACAATGCTGCTACTGCCCTTGCTGTAGCTATTACGCCTACTGATTCAATTTTACAAGTAGTAGCTGGCACAGGTCAATACTTTCCTGCTCCTACTGGTGGTAACTACTGCATGTTGACTTTGATTCAAGTCAATAATCCTGAAGTATCTGAGATTGTTAAATGTATTGGACGTACTGGCGACTTCTTAACTGTAGAACGTGGTCAAGAAAATACTCAACCACAAATCTTTAACATTAGCGACAACGTACAATTACGTATTACAGCCCAAAGCTTAAATATTTTTGCTCAAGGCGGTGGAGGAGGCGGTGGAGGAACGGCTGCTACTCAAGTTGCTGAATTTACAGCTACTCAAGGCCAAACAGTATTTACTATTCCTTTTTCGTATGTTCCTGATAATTATAATCTTGCTGTGTTTGTTAACGGCAGTAAACAAATTATTGATGTAAACTATTCAGAATCTTCTAGTACTTCTATTACTTTTTTTACTGGTCTTAATGTTGGCGATTTAGTTGAAGTTGTTTACAACCTTCCTATTGCTGCAGGACAAGTAGATGCAAGTAACATTTTGTATGACCAAGGCGGTGTAGGTGCTGTAGAAAGAAATGTTCAAGTTAAGCTTCAAGAAACAGTGTCTGTACGAGATTTTGGTGCTGTAGGTAATGGTTCTACAGATAACACATTAGCGTTTCAAACTGCTGTTAATGCGGTAGCTTCTACTGGCGGTACTGTACACGTTCCTGGTGGATTAAACGGTAATCAATATTTATTTACTACACAAGCTGGACCGTCTAACCCTACAATAACAATTCCATCAAATGTCCATATTGTTATGGATGATGACGTTTATTTATTAACTCAAGGTGGCGTAGCTTCAGGTGTTAACGGTTACAACCAAGCAGGGTCTAATCAACGTGCTTTATTTGTTAATTCTACACCTTCTACTGGTAACGTTAATATTAGCATTACTGGTGGAAACATTAAATCAGTAGCTACCTCTGCTGTCGGTTCTGCCTTAATTGCACTACAAAACGTTAAAAATGTTCGTGTTGAAAATGTAAATCTTTTGGACACATGGAGTGCTTGTCGCATGCAGTTTAGCTACTGCACTAACGTTATTGTTAGCGGTGTTCGAGTAGACTATGAAAATATCCATGCTTCTCCTTACAGCTTTGAAGATGGTATTCGTGTCGGCTCAGGTTGTTATGATGTTGCAATTTCTAACTGCGTAATTAACTCAGGCGATGATTCAATTGCTATTAATAATGAAGCATCAGAAACACAAAACACATTAACTAGCACAAGTCCTTTTGCCTATGCTTCTACTGGCGCAAGTATCCAAAATGTCAATATTACAAACGTTAACGTATCTAACCAAGCTGGTAATGCTTTAAGGATTTACCAAGGTCCTGGTATGACTACAGGTACTATTAGTAAAGTAGTTGTTAATAGTTTTAATGGTTTTCCTAAACATCCTACAAATGGATGGAGCACTGCTGTTTCTATTTATGACAATTCTGGCAGCACTACAAATGCTATTAGCAAAGTAACATTAGATGGCTTTTATATTGATTGTTCTAATTTAGGAACAAGTGGTACAGGAACTCCTGGAGCTATTCAAATTCAAAGTGGTGGTGGAGACTTTATTATTGCTAATGGTAGTTTAATGAATGTTAGCGTTCCTTTTGGTGTTCTTCCTGGATATAACACAACAATTAATAATGTGTATATTTACGGATGTACAACAGACAGCATTTATTTAAATACTGGTTATTGCTCTATTACAAACAACTTTCTTGAAATACCTGGAAGAAGCGGTGTGTACTTAGCTTCTGGTGCTATTCATACAATTATCCAAGGAAATCAAATTCAAAGCACAACTGGAGCAGCTATAACGGAAGCTGCAGGTGCTGGCTATACTACAGCTATTGGAAACAACATTTCTTCCTCTGGGGCTTGCTCTATTGCTAATAATGGTAATTCTGTATATGCAAATAATACAGGATTAAACCCAATAGGGACAACTACTGTAGGTGCTACAAGTTCTCCATTTACTTATACTTCAGCATATACAAACGAAACAATAACTATATATGGTGGAACAGTATCAAGCATTACAATTAATGGTGTAGGAACTGGTGCGACAAATGGAGCATTTAATATTCCACCTAACACTTCAATGGTTATCACTTACAGTGTAGGCCCAACAATCACTAAGACTTTATTCTAAATATGGCAAATATGCTTTTCGCAAACAACGCTAATACTACTTTAGCGTCTAGTTTAACCAACGTAGCTACAACTATGTCGGTTACTTCTGCGAGTGCGTTTCCATCTCCTACTGGCTCACAATATTTTTATTGCACATTAGCCGATGCTGCTACTCAAACAACTATTGAAATTGTTAAAGTTACCGCAGTATCAGGAACAACATTTACTATTACTCGTGGTCAAGACGGTACTTCAGGTACTGCTTTTGCTTCAGGTGCTGTAGTGTCTCTTCGTTTAGTTCGGGCAAGTCTTAATGATTTTCCTAAACTAGACGAAGCAAATACATTTACTTTTGCTCCAACTTTTAATACTGCCCTAGCTGTAGGAAGCGGAGGAACAGGAATAACATCTCTTACTTCTGGATATGTTCCTTATGGTAATGGAACAGGAGCGTTTAGTTCTAGTTCTGGATTGCAATATAATGGAGCTGGAACTTTAGGCGTTGGTGGTTCATTTACTACAACAGTTACTAATGGTATTGCTATTAACAACGCAACTGCTGGTAATTATCCTGGTATTGAAATTCAAACTGCTGGTGTAACTCGTTTCTTTATTAACGCAACTTCTGGTGCTTCTTATATTACTAGTGTTGGCACAAATCCAATGGTATTTTATACTAATAGTGCTGAAGTTGGTAGGTTTGATTCTAGTGGAAATTGGATTGTTGGTAACGGAGCAACAGCAATAACTAGCGTAGGTTCTGCGACAGGTAAAGCTACTTTTAATTCTGGAATATCCACTACCAACGGAACTAATAGTACTTGTTATACAAATGCTTCAGGTTTTGAAGGTCTTTGGTTTAATGCAGGTTTTTATCGTGTTTACAATGCCAGTGCTGTTGGTGTTTATTTAACTAGCGGTGGCACAACTTGGGTTCCTAACATATCAGATGAACGTTTAAAAAATAAAGTAAATGATATTACAGATGGTTTAGACGCAATTAACAAATTAGAACCATTAACTTTTTATTATAAAAATGAAAAACAAATAGGAACCCCTAGGTATGGGTTTTTTGCTCAAAACGTAGGAACAGCAATACCAGACGCTATGATTGTATCCCCTGAAACAGATGATACATTAGGGCAAATTTATACTTACGATACTTCTATTATTAATGTATACTTAGTAAAAGCATTACAAGAATTATCAAACAAATTTGATGCTTATGTTGCATCGCATCCTTAAAGGTTAACTATGACAACTTTAGTCCCACAATTTGAACAAAATGCTACAGGTGCAGTTAATAGACCCATTAGTTCAAAGTTGGCAGAAATCCCTAGTTTGGGTGATTTTGCAAACATATCTCAATTAAACGCTTATGCAGCGACGTTAACAAATCCAATTAATCCTGCTGTTAGTGTCGGAGGTGTCTTATCTACATTAACAAATGCTTTACAGTCTTCTTTTTCTGTATTGTCTTTTGGAGCTATAGGTGACGGAACAACTGATAACTTAACAGCTTTTCAAGCAGCATTAAATCAAATTCATACTAACGGTGGAGGTACTTTAATTATTCCTCCTGGTAATTATTTATTTAAAAAACCATCAAGTTCTCAACCATCTTTAACTGTATATTCTAATACTAGTATTATTATTCAAAAAGGTGCTACGCTTCTTTCTCAAGCAATTTTTGGTGGTTACAACAGTGGTTTATTTAATAATGCAGTAGGTGCTAAAAATATTAGTATTAGTGGTCAAGGACAATTTAAAGCTGCTCCAGGAATTACATTAACAGGAACAACTACAAGTTCTTCTACTACAATTAGTGGTTTAAGTTCTGTTGCTGGTTTATACGTTAATATGTCTGTATATGGTACTGGTATTCCTTATGGTGCTCATATTGTAAGTATTGGTACTAATTCAGTAGTAATTTCTTCCGCAGCAACAGCAAGCGGAACAGTTCCTGTTTCTTTTAATTATACTGGAACACCTTTTGTTTCTATGACTGGTGTTGATTATTTTTACATGGGAGATGGTTTAAGATTCCTTGATGTATATGGTAATAGTGCTGGTTATGCTTTTAAAACATCTTTTATATCATTAACTAATTTTATTATTGATAATGTATATAGCGGATATGAAGATAAATCAACAGCATCTTCTTTGTTGTATGGCGGTGAAGATTTTTTACATTTTTATGGTGGCTGTCAGTTTGGAGTAGTGTCTAACGTTGTTGGAACATCTGGTGATGATTTTATTGCCTTTAATATTGAACCAACAGGTGCTACAACTTGGGACTTGCCAATATCAAATATTAATGTTGTAAATGTTCAAGGAGTTTCTCAATGGGCACAAATTATTAGAATTTATTGCAATTCTACTAGTGCGTCTGGTTCTATTTCCTACATTAACATTTCTAATGTAAACGGCTCACCTAATAGTCTTGGTGGAAATGCAGGAAGCTGTGCTTGTATTATTTCTGATGAATCAAATAGAAAAGCTATAGCAAACATTAATATTTCTAATTTTTCTGCAAATTGCCAAGCAAACGGACTTTATGGAATACAAGTTTCTTACGCAACAGATATTACTATAAATAACTTTGAACCTTTAGCTCCTTATTCTTATAATATTTATGGATATCATTCGGATAGAGTAACTTTTAATACTCCTAAAATTACAATAGCTAATAGAAATCCTGGAGGTGTTCAAGGTATTTATTTTGATACTTGTAGCGATGTAGAAATAAGTGGTGGTACAGTATTTAATGCAGGAGGTGCTGGCGCACAATTAGTTAACGTAACTAGAGGGGTTATGTCAAATACTACCTATATTAATAATCATGGAAACGGTATTGCTTTATCAGGTTCTACTTCTCATGTAATTATTACAGGTAATTATTTCTATGGTGAGCCTGGTGCTGCAATTCAAGAATATAATACCGCAAATTATAATATTATTACTTCTAATGATACTTCTCAAAATACTGGTGGAGGTATTACAACTATTGGTGCAAATACAATTAAAGCCAATAACTTATAAGTTTAAGGATAGATATGAAAACATTTACATTAGAAGATAACGAAGCAGCATTTATTATTGCAACTATTGGTCGCCTACCTATTGAGTCAGGTGCTGCTCCAATCTATACAAAACTACAACAACAGGCTGCGTTGATTACGCCTCCTGCAGAACCAACCTTACCACAAGAATAATCCTATGTCCGACCAACTAGAAACCAGAGTAGTACGTCTTGAAGTAACTCAAGCTAATCATGCAGAAGATATTAAAGAGTTGCGTGAAACTACTATTGATTTAAGTACTACAATGCACTCGATTGAAAAGAACTTAGCACAGATTAAGTACATTGCAATTGGTGCTCTAGTGGTCATTGTTGCACAAACCATCGGCTTAGACAAAGCCTTACGTGTCCTTTTTGGAGCTTAAATATGTCAAGTGTTTTTAGTGTTACTCGTGACCAGATTATTACCCTAGCTCTTCGTAAACTAGGTGTATTAGAACTAGGTTCTACTCCTGATTCAGAAACAGTAGCTAATGCTTCTTTAGCTTTAAATCTTTTTGTCAAGCAGATGCAGACAGAAGGTCTAAAACTATGGACAGTAAATGAACTGGTACTTCCTTTAATAAACAATCAAACTGTTTATCCTATTGGTCCTGTATCTCAAGTTCCTGACACTTCTTTAGATACTCCTAAGCCTTTAAAGATTATTCAAGGATGGTTACGTCAGATTACTGTAACACCTCATATCGACACTCCTATGCAGCTTCTTAGCCAACAGGAATACAATACTTTAGGTTCTAAATTTAGCACTGGTGTTGCTAACTCTATTTACTATGAGATTCGTCAGAACTCTGGTAATTTACATGTTTATTTAACACCTGACTATAATGCTGCTTACCAGTATGAAATGCACTTAACAGCACAACAACCAATTGAAGATATTAACTATGGTTCTTCTGTTCCTAACTTCCCTGTGGAGTGGATGAACACTTTAGTATGGAACTTAGCTGACCAATTAGCTATCGAGTATTCTGTACCAGCTAATCATCGTCAAGAGATAGCAATAAGAGCTAAGACATACCGTGACCAGCTTACAGATTGGGATGTAGAGAGCGTATCTACATTCTTTCAAGCTGACCTTCGCATGTCTAACTTGACTTTCGGACAACCAAACTAATATGCCTATTATTAGAGTACCTTTATCTCAGCCTATTGAAACCAGAGATGGTTTTTTAAACACTGACTCTAAGTGTGTCAATGGTTATTTTGAAACAAGCAATGGTAAACGTGAATTTGTTAAACGTCCTGGTTTAACCCAGATTACAACTACTCCTACTTTACCTTCTGCTCAAGGACAAGGTTTAGTTTACTTTAATGGTTTTTTATTTGCTGCTATTAATAACGTACTTTACAAGATTGACCCTACTACGTATGCTGTAACCACCATAGGAACAATGACAGGTACTGTGGATGGTGTTGTTCAACAATGCTATTTTACTCCTACATTAAATAGTACTTATTTGTTTGTTCAAAACCAAGTAAATGGTTATACTTATAATGCTAACACTGGTGCTTTTATTCAAGTAAAAGATGATAATGTTCTTTCTGTAGTAATGTTAACTGGTGGTTCAGGTTATACAAACCCATCAGTAACCTTCTCAGCTCCCTCAGGAGGCGGTACAACAGCTACAGGCACAGTGCTTACTTCAGGAAGTTCTGTAACAGCTATTACTATTAATAATGGTGGTTCAGGTTTTACTTCTTCTCCTGCAGTAATTATAGGTACTGTATGGTCTACAGGTTTAACTGTAACTGTAGGACAACAAGTCTATTATGGTAATAATCTTTATACCTATACTGTAGGAGGTGTTACAGGCGTTACAGCTCCTACTTTTACTAGTGGAACAGCCACAGACGGAACAGCTACTATTGCCTATTCAGGAACTGTAGCAAAAGCTGTTGCTACTATTAGTGCTGGTGTAGTAAATTCAATAACAGTAACTAATGAAGGAAGTGGTTATAATGCTGCTCCTACTATTAGTTTTACAGGCGGGGCAGGTTCAGGAGCTGCTGCTACAGCTACATGGCAAACTGGGGTTATTACGACAGTAACAGTTACTAACGGTGGTTCAGGATACACATCTTCAGATACTATTGTCCTTACCTTTACCGATACAACGGGTTCAGGCGCTACTGCATTAGCTTCTTTAAATGGTTTTCCTACAGGTCCTTTAGTTCCTGGTGCTCCTTATTTAGATACCTATACTGTTATTGGTAGTCCTAATGGTGAAATTTACACCTGTGACCCTAACAATCCTACAGCGTGGAACGCTTTAAACTATATTACTGCTGAATCAGACCCTGATAATCAAGTAGGGATTTGTAAGCATTTAAACTATATTTTAAGCTTTGGTCAATATTCGATAGAATTCTTTTATGACGCTGGTAATTATCCAGGTTCTCCTTTGTCATTGGCTCCTAGTTATAAAATTGAAATAGGATGCGCTAATGGTAACTCTATTGTTAGTATTGAAAATACTGTGTTCTTTTTAGGTACTTCTCAAGATTTAGGCCCTTCAGCTTATGCTATTGCTGGCACAGCTCCTGTTAAGATTTCTACTCCTTATATTGACCGTATTATTCAGAATAGTACCTTAAAAGATGTAAAAGCTTACCCTTTACGTATTAATGGGCATACATTTTATATCTTGACATTAGCTGATTTAAATGTTACAATAGTATACGATGCTAATGAAAAAGTATGGACTCAGTGGACTTTATGGGCTAAAGGAAATGTTGATTCTGGCATTCCTGGTATATATGCTGAACAATATTTCCGTCCTAGTTTTTATGCAGGAAATGGCAGTGTTTACTACGTATTAGACGATGACAATGGTAACTTATATACTGTTTCAGACCATGTATATGATGATGCTGGTGCTCCTATTTATTATCGTTCAGTAACTGATTTATTAGATAGCGGAACAACTAAACGTAAGTTCTATCAACGTGTTGAGATTGTAGGCGATAAACAAGCAGCTATTATGAATATTCGTCATACAGATGATGATTATAAATCTTGGTCTCCTTATCGTACAGTTAATTTAAATGCTCAGCGTTCTCAGATTTATCAAACAGGACAAGCACGAAGAAGAGCATGGGAATTTCTTTGTTTATCTAATACTCCTTTAAGGTTGTTAGCTGCTGAAATAGACTTTGAGATTGGTGAATTAGAACAAGACGGGCCATCACAAGTACAATATAGGACATAATAGTGATTACATATCAGATAGAGAAATATTCAGATGTAGTTCCTGAATTAGCAATTCTCTATCCTGAGCATTATAAAGAAGTAGAAGGTCCTATAGCCGTTGGTGAAGAATTAGACCTTGACTGGGACCAATATAAAAATTTAGACAATGCTGGAATGATTCAGCTTGTGACATGTAGAATAGATGGAGAATTAATTGGTTACATTCTCTATATTATATCTAGACATTTACATGTTAAAACTTGTTTAACTGCTTATGAAGATATTTACTTCTTACGTAAACAGCATAGAAAAGGTAGGACAGGCATTAAACTGTTTCAGTTTGCTGAACAGCATCTTAAAAGCCTGAATGTAAATAAAATACTGTGTTCAACTAAAGTACATCAAGATAACTCTAAGTTATTTGAATACCTTGGATACAGTTTCGTTGAAAAGCTATTTAGCAAATATATTTAAGGAGTTATCATGGGTGGCATAGTAAGTTCAATTTTTGGTGGCGGTGGTGGCGGTGGTGTTTCTGCACCAGCACCTGTAACTCAAAGCGTATCAGACCCTTTTGGTGCTATGGGTGGTCGTACTCAATATGGTCAAAGTTTAATGAATTTGATGAATAACCCTTCTTTAGCAATGTCTATGCCTGGTTATCAACAAACATTACAACAAGGTACTAGAGTCTCGCAAGCTGGTGCTGCTGCTGCAGGAACACTACAATCTGGAGGACAGTCGGCTGCTCTTCAGAATTTAGGTCAAAATACTTTTAGTAGTTACTTTAATGACTTGTATAACAAATACGGTACATTGTCTGGAGCTACTTCACAGACTCCTAGCGGAGCTGCTGCTGTGTCTTCTCAAAGTGCTTTAGGAAGTGCTTCGTTAAGCAATCAAATTCAACAACAAAATGCTTCCCTTGGTTTAGGTACTGCAGCTTTAGGCGGTTATGCTGCTTATTCTTCTGGTTTATTTGGCTCAGCAGCCGTTGATTCTACTGCTGCTGCTTTAGGAGGAGGCGGTTCTTTCTTAGGCGAGGCTTTTATGTTATCAGATATTCGTGCAAAAGAAAACATTAAATTAATTGATAAATTACCTAGTGGTTTAAATATTTATACTTTTGAATATAAACGTGAATTTAAAGACGTAGCAGGGCATGGTAAATTTACAGGTGTGATGGCTCAAGAAGCTGAACAAATTATTCCAGAAGCTGTTGTAACATTGTCTAATGGTTATAAAGCTGTTGATTATAGCTTAATTCATTAAAGGTAATCATGGCACAATCCCCTTTCGAAGCTCTAGTATCAGGTTTACAAGTAGGTAAAGCAATTGGTACTGATATTGCTGAGACTAATATTTTAAAAGAAGCCTATGCAGGTGCGGATGCTTCTACAATGACTCCTTTAGACCAACAAGCAGTTTATCAAAAAGCTGCTGTATTAGCTGGTCAAAAAGGTTTAGGTTCTGTAGCTCATATCTTTCAAAAAGATGCTAGTGAACTTGGTAAAAGTGCTGCTGACCAGCAATTAAGTCAATTAAAAACTGTTCAAGGTAAACTTGAATTAGCTTCTCAGTTTGCTGGTTCAGCTAATAATGAAGATGATTTACGCAAGGCTTATCAAGTAGCTGGTGTAAACACACAAGAATCACAATTCTTTGAAAGCATCCTTCGTAACGATAAAATTCCTTTTGCTCAAAAGAAAGAAGAATTTAAACGTATGGGATTGACAGCTAATCAAGATGTTAACGCTCAACTTAAAGTTATTCAAGCTCAGCTTAATGAAAGAAAAGTCCAAATAGCAGAACAAAGTCTTCTAGATAGAGAAAAGAAATCTGCTTCAGGTCAGTCTAATGTTAAACCTGCTAAAGAAGCAACGCAAGGAACTATTAAACGTCAAACTACTTCTTTACAAGAAGAACTAGGCGACATTCAAGTTCCTGATTCTTCTGGTAATTTAAAACCAATGTCAACTGCTCAACTTTCTTCCGTGGCTTCACGGATTGAAAATGAAGGTCGTCAACGCTTTAAAAAGAATCCTGGCGATTATAGCAGTGTTCAAGATGCTGTTGATGAAGCTCGTGATGACATTGTTGCTAGAGATTTTCCAACTACTAAAACTAAAAAGACTTTCTTAGGTATGGAAGTTCCTTTAACAGGTTCAGAAGAACGTACTTATAAACCTTCTTCTAAAGAAACTGCTAAGCCTGCTGAAAAGAAAAGTCAAGGTAAAAAAGAAAGCGTTACTATTGGTGGTCAAAAATATGAAAAACCTTCCAATTGGTCTGATGCAAAATGGGCTAAATATAAAAAAGATATGGGAGTTTAAACCATGAGTCCACAAGAGTGGGAAGCATCTCAGTCTAAAGATTCTAAGGTTACTGTTGAGGCTGCTCCTAAATTATTAAGCCCTGCTGAATGGGAGGCTTCTCAATCTAAAGAGCAACCAGCCGAATCAAAAGGATTTTTCTCTGAGCTTGGTAAAGGCTTGGGAGAAATTTCGATTGAAGACTGGAAAAAGAAATCTATGATAGCCCCTATTATAGAGTACACCGCAAGGTCTGCTTTGGGTGGTATCATGCCTGGTTTAGAGCCAATTACTCCTACTGAACAAAAACAAGTAGTAAGAAGTGCTTCTGAAACAATTAACGCTCTTAAAGAAGGTGTTGCTAATCCTATTGAAATAGGAAAAGCTATTGCTAAAAAAGCTACTGATAACCCAGGAGCATTTACTGCTGATTTAATTAAAGGGATTGTTTATGACCCTGAAATGCTTGTTACTGGTGGTATAGGACGTGCAGGTGCTTTAGCTGCTGATGCAGGACGTGTAGCTAAGGTTAGTCGTGCTGCTTATAATACCGCAAACACCGCAACTCAATTTGGTGTCCTCGCTGCTGGTGCTGAAGGTGCTAAAGCTAAATTAGAAGGTCGTGATGTTAATCCACAAGACCTCATGCAAGCTGCTACGGAATCTGTATACACGGCTGTGGCTTTTGAGGCTATGCACAAGTCTTTAGAAGGCACAGGAAGAGCTATTAGAGGAGAGCCTAAGGTAACTCCTGAACTGGTTCCTAAAGAAGCTCCTGAGCCTATTAAACCAGCCGAGCCTGTTAAAGCTGTTCAGCCTGAAGGAATGCCTAAGGTAGAAGAACATCTTGCTGACATTCCTCCTGAAGTAAAGGTTAAAGAACAAGCAAGTATTAAAGATTTAAATACTCTTCAAGAAGAAGCTGACGTTGGTAAAGCCACAGAGAACATTATCCGTAAACGTATCAATGATTACAATGCTAATTCTCGTATTTCTCATAATTTAAAGATTGAAGCTGAAAGACTTGTCCCTGATGAGTTAGGACAAGAAGCTATTACTCTTGCTCGTGATGCTAAAGACTTCTCTAATCTTACACCTGAACAACTTAAAGCCAATGAACTTTATAGCAAAGGCTATAAGGAGTTTTACAATCGGGGCAAAGAAGCTGGTGTTATTAAAGGTTTTATTGAAGACTATATTCCACATATTGTAGACTTTGAGAAGTCTGGTATTTCTTCTCCTGCTGATGCTGTTAAAGCTTTTATTGAATCTGGTGCTTCAAGAAGCCCAAGCACTTCTGGTAAGTCTCGCTTTGGTAAAGAACGTAAATACGAAACCTTTGAAGATTTACAAGCTGCTATTGAAGGCAGTGGTATGGTTGTTAAAACTAAGAATGCTGCTGAAATTTGGAAACAATACTCTGCTTCTATGGAAAAAGCTATTCTTAATAAAGAGATGCTTGGTTCTTTAAAAGATTTAAAAGATGTAGAAGGTTATCCTGTAGCACAAAAAATTACAGAAAAAGAACCTATGCCTCGTGACTGGGTTACTTATCCTCAGATGCCTGGTTATGCTTTCCATCCTGACATGGCTATTCCTATGAAGTTTGTATTTGACAATACGAACCCAGGAATGATTATGAAAGGCTTGAATGCAGTTTCTCAAGCAGCTAAACGTGCTAACGTTATCGGAAGTCTTTTCCATGCTAAGTCTTTGGCTGAAGCATTTCTTTTATCTGACCCTGTTAAGTTTGCTAAAGAACTTGCTACAGGGTTTGCAGGAACTAAAGCTGCTCTTAAAACGTTACGTGAAGGCGGTCTAGGCGATAATGTTGATATGCTTTTACGTGAAGGTTTAATTGTAGAGACTCCTGAAGACGTTACTAGAGGTATTCTTTCTGATATTGGACGTGCTGCTGATTGGACTTTAAATAAGTATAGTCCTATTAAAGATACTAGTATTAGCGAAAAAGCTTTACGTAAAGTAGAAGATATTACTTTAAAACCTTTTGATAAACTTACTTGGGACTTTGCTGCTACAGGTTTTAAAACATTAGTAGCTTTAAAGAAACTAGAAGAAGCTAAGCTTGCTTATCCTGACGTAGACCCTAAGTTGTTAGCTCGTGAAATTGCTTCTTATTCTAACAATACTTTTGGTAGTTTAAACTGGTTTGAAGTTAGTGCACGTACTAATAATAAGATTGCTAAAGAACTTGCAGCGACAGCTTTCAATCCTACAGGTCGTAGAAACTTACAGCTATTAATGTTTGCTCCTGACTGGACTGTATCAACCTTACGTGCTTTTACGACAATGTTTAACAAGGGTTCTGGTCTTAAAGGTCTTTGGAATCCTAAACTAGAAGCTGACTTTGCACGTCAATATCAGTTGCGTAATGCTCTTATTTATGCTACAGTATTAAACGGAATTAATAACTGGACTTCTGGACATGATATATGGGAAAATAAAGACCCTACTCGTATCGAGTTTAGAGATGGTACATCCATGCAATTAGCTAAACATTCAATGGAAGCTATTCACTGGGTTAAAGACCCTTTGAAAACTTTAACTAACAAACTTGGTTTTATTCCCCGTGCTGTTATTGTTGCTACTACAGGAACAGTACCAGGATTAGGTCCTTTGAAAGATAAAACTGCTTTAGGTAAAGCTAAAGCTGTAGGTCAAATGGCTGTTCCTTTCCAGGTTCAATCTGCTATTACAGCTCCTACAGGTGAAGGCGCTAAACGTGCTGCTTTAGGCACATTAGGGCTTCCTGTTTACGGTAAGAAAAAAGAATAATGAAAATACTAATCATCGACCAATCAGGCTGCGGTTGTGGTCTCTCCTTTGGCTTACGTAGCCAAGACTATGGACACGAAGTACGTCTATTCATTCGTCATAATAAGGATGGTAGCCGTTCTGAAGTAGGTGATGGTGGTCTCATTAAACGTGTAAGTAATTGGGAAGACCACATGAACTGGGCAGACCTCGTGTTCTGTACAGATAACTTATTTTATATCCATGCACTAGAGCGTTATCGTGATAAAGGTTATCCTATCTTTGGACCATCCATCGATACTAATCGTTGGGAACAAGAGCGTGACCATGGAGAAAAAGTTCTTAACTTAGCTGGTATCAAAACCATTCCTAGCCGTACCTTTGAAAAGTATGACGAAGCTATTGCTTATGTCAAAGAGAACCCACGTCGCTTTGTGTCTAAGCCTATTGGTGACGGGGACAAAACATTATCCTATGTAGCAAAGTCTGCTGCAGATATGATTTATATGTTAAATCGTTGGAAGAAAAAGAATGCTCTTAAAGGCAAGTTTATTCTTCAAGAGTTTCGTCCTGGCATTGAGTTCGGTGTAGGCGGTTGGTTTGGTAAGTGTGGCTTCTCTAAAAACTTCTGTGAGTCTTGGGAGCACAAGAAGTTAATGGATGGTGAGCTTGGTGTTACTACAGGTGAGCAAGGTACTATTGTTCGCTACACACAAGACTCTAAACTGGCTGACCAGATGCTTAAGCCACTAGAAGACATGCTTCATGGTTTAGGCTACACTGGCTACATCGATGTGAACTGTATTATTGACAAACAAGGTCAAGCATGGCCTTTAGAGTTCACAATGCGTCCAGGCTGGCCTCTCTTTAATATTCAGTTATCTTTACATAAGGGAGACCCTGCTCAATGGATGTTAGACCTTATTAATGGCGAAGACACTTTAAAGGTATCTAATAAGATTGCTGCTGGTGTTGTCATTACTATTCCTGACTATCCTTATAGTCATGTAACTAAAAAAGAAAACTCTGGTTATCCTATCTGGGGTATGGATATGGATGACGCTGTTACTGACGTACACTTGTGTGAAGTACAGTGGGGCAAAGGTCCTGCAATGATTGACGGTAAGCTTAAAGAGAATGAGCCTATGTTTGTTACTGCTGGTGACTATGTCTGCACAGTAGTAGGTCTTGGTGATAATATTGAAGACGCTCGTTGCAAGGTCTACGACACCATTAAGAAGAAGATTGAAATTCCAAACAGTATTGCTTATCGTACTGACATTGGTGAAAAGGTTCAAAAGTGTTTAGAAGATTTACAAGATGCAGGCTATGCTGAAGGAGTAGAGAGTGGCTGTTAATAATCTTCCTCCTATCCCACAAGATGAGATTAAAGAAAATCCTAGATGGCGTGAATGGTTCCGTAATTTAGGAACTTATATTCAACAAGCACAAACTGGTAACATTGTGTGGTCTATTCTTCAAGGAGGTACTGGAGCTACTACTGTTACAGGTGCTAGACAGAATTTAGGTCTTGGCAATATGGCTACTCAAAACTCCTTTAACGTAAACATTACTGGTGGTACTATTACAGGTATTCCTAGTCTTACTCAAATACAGTCTGATTGGACACAAACCAATACTGCTGCTGTAGATTACATTAAACACAAACCTACTCTAGGAACAATGGCTGCACAGAACGTAGGTATTACTCGTACTATTACAACAGCTAAATTAACTACTGGGGGTACTAACGGTAGCATGACATTTACTAACGGTATTCTAACTGCATCGACACAGGCAACATGAGAACTTCTGACAAAGGTATTGAACAACTTAAAACATTTGAAGGCTTTCGTAGCATGCCTTATTTGGACACAGCTAATAAGTTGACAGTAGGTTATGGTCATCTTATGGTTCCTGGTGATGGTTTAGTTGAAGGCAGTCCTATTACTATGGGACAGGCTACACAACTTCTTAGACAAGATGTAAGCACTGCTGAAGACTGCGTTAACTCTTCAGGCTTAGACTTAACACAAAATGAATTCGATGCTCTCGTGTCCTTTACTTACAACTTAGGATGTGGTGCTTTTAAACGTTCTACACTTCTTAAATTACTTAAAGCAGGAAACAAAACTGCTGCTTCTGGGGAGTTTCCTAAGTGGTCTATGGTAGCTGGTGGACATAGTAATAGTATTCTTAAACGCAGGTTTGCTGAGCAAGACTGCTTTCTTCATGGTACATATAAAGGATAAATCATGCCGTTAAAAACTGGTAGTTCTAAAAAGACAGTGTCTTCTAACATTAAAACTGAGATGTCACATGGCAAGCCTCAGAAGCAGTCTATAGCTATTGCACTTTCCAAAGCTGGTAAGTCTAAGGTTAAGCCTAAAGGCCGTATGTCTGACAAAAAGAAGAAGATGTAATGAAGCGTAGACTTGCTGGAATGTTCCGTTCAAGGACAATGTGGTTCTCAGGACTACTGTTTTTGCTCGGAGCTATCTCAGATAACTCTTCATACATTCAAGATTTACTAGACCCTAAAGTCTATAGTATCTCTATGTTTGTAATTGGTATTGTCATAGCTTATCTTAGAGCTACGACAACTAAACCTTTGGATGATAAATAATGTTTCCACTATCGGTACTAACTTATGTCAAACTTTTCATTGGACTTTTACTTGTGTGTGGCTGCTTTTATGGTTATGTTGAGCATACTAAGTTTTCAGCATATAGAGCTAAAGTGGAATCTGAAGCAAAAGTTCAAGAAGCGAAAGTCCAATCAATCACGAAACAACAAGCGTTAGTTACAAAAGGAATTCAAGATGAATATGATGCGAAGCTTAGTGCTATTAGGAATTATTATAAGTCTACAAGCGTGTGGAACAACGGCAGTGCCAGTAAAGTGTCAGGACTTTCCACAGCCCCCAGCGTCACTGATGTTATCTCCTCCTACAATGTTTTTGCTGGACAATGTGCAGAGACAACAGCCCAAGTAATAGAACTACAGAAGTGGATTAACGAACAAATAGGAATTAAATAAGTCAAGACGGCACGAGGGTATTCAAGAACCTAGTGATTTTCCGTCTTTCTAGCTAGGGCATCAACGAATTGGCAGGCGAGTTTGTAACCCCTCACCTATAAAAAAGACCCTCCGAAGAGGGCCGTCAAAACAACTTCAAGGAAACTTATAAGACCTCTTCAGGGTCTGGGTACTCAGGTGGCTGCAGCTCTCTAAACATAGAGACAGTCTGCAACTCCAGTAACTTATCATTAATCGGTGTTAGCATTTTCTTAATGTCTTTCCACAACACCACAAACTGCACAGGGTCCATTGAATCAAAGTCCTCAGCAGCTTCCATACAACGCTTCATAATCACTGGCTGAACTTCATCAGCAAGATTAAGTACTTCATTTAAGCGTCGCATTCCTAACATAAAATCTTGTTTATCAATCATATCTTTCTCCTTATTTAACGGGGCAAACTCCACCTGCGCATTCGAGGTCACCTTCAAAGGAAGCATCTTCCACTTTGGTAATCAATCTTGTACTAGCCACTAACGCATCATACGTTTCTTTAGTGATTTCTTCAAGAGGAGCTTGTTTAAAACCATGTTCATTGTGTAGTAAAAACGACAGTGACTTATGGTTATTTTTGTAGTTCTTAGCCAGATACTTCTTAATCTCTGGCAACTCTTCTTTACGGTAATACACAGTACAGCTAACGCTATTGTCTGACCAGTTATCTTGCAACCATTTAACAGTTTCTAGTTGGTCAATAGCAGTCATCTCAGCAGCAATTTTAGTACCTTCAGGATAAGCAAATGGGAATGAAACTACCATTGTGCTGTGGTCATCAGTACCATCAAAGTTACGTTGATACTCTACTGGGTATCCATGCTCACGACACACTTGCACTAAGCTGTGGTCTGCTGCGATACGGATACGACGAATCATGTAGTGGCTGTAAGCAGGATGGCAACCAGAAGTCACACCTGGTAACAAAGATAAAGTACCTGAAGGTTTAACTGTAGTTAACTTGATAGACTCAGGAAAACCATGCTTAGCAGAATATTCTTTATCAAACTTACGCAGCTCTACATACGCATCTTTTAACCAGCTCCGTTGTTCATCAGAAGATTGTAGAACTCCAGTAACGCCAATGCCCATACGCATGTTTTTATGGACAATATCGGCTGTTTCTTGTAGATGGCAAGGAAGAGAAAGGCTATGCTTGTTAATGCGATAAAGGAGTGTACAGATATCAACGAATTCTTCCTTAGATGTTACATTAGATAAATAAACTTCGGCTAGACAACAGGTTTCATAAGGAGCCAAAGACTGCTCAGCACAAGGATTATAACCCTGCACATCTGGGTCAGGATAATTAGTGTCGCCCAGCCTACCGATTTTACGAGATAGTCGAAGGTTAATAAGACCGTAAGGCTCGCCTTTTCCTTCGTAACCGTCCCAGAAGTATTCATGCAAGTCTTTAATATCGTTACAAACAACGCTATTGTTAGACATAGCTCTCCAGCTAGGAATATTTCCCATATCCCAGCGTTTTGCAAGAAGGTACTCAACATCGTCTGCATCTCCAATAGCAATCTGTGCAGAGCGACGTACATTACCTGCTACGACGATTGCACCAATAATGTTCATAATATCTAAGCAATCGATAGGACGTAGCTTCTTACCAGCACGTTTCTCTAGAATGGTAGATACTTTAACAATGCCGTCACATAAGTCTTCAGGTCCAGAAGCTGTGCCTCCGAAGCCCTTAATAACAGCACCACGACCACGTACAAGTACAGTGGAATAAGAGAAAGTTGGATTTTTATCACTTAGGAACGCTGCCTTGAGCGTTTTGCCCAGTAACTGTACCCAACCCTCCCTCGAATCAGGGACAATAAAATCCGCATCATTGCTATCCACACGAGTAGGGGCACTAAAATTAATATTGACTTCAGGAAGTTTTTCAACATTTTTCTTTTGTATGTTATAACCTACGCCAGAACCTAACATCAATAAGTCCATAGCCCAAGTAAAAGGACGAACAGGTTCATCGATAACAGTAAAGGCACAGTTTTGTAATGAAGCAAGACCTAGCTTGCCTACAGTGTCCGTGCCCAACTGCCAAAGGAAACGACCTGCTACAGTTCCCTTTAGTTCCATCAAATACTTACGTAAACGCTCTTGCTCTGCTTCTGTAAAGTTACAACCTAACTGTGTGTTTGCTGCTTTAATTACTCGCTCTACAGTCTGAGGAAATTCTTCTGTATTGCTGGTGATGTCTGCTTCGTCTAAGCGACGTGCATAAGTTCTTTTGTAGGTAATATAGCCTACGGTACTGAATGGTGTGTTGTACATCTTTATCCTTAGTGTCGTGTGTTTTTCTTGTATTTTTCTGCCATCATTGCATCAGCCATTGCATAAGAGAAATGTGCAATCACTTCACAATATTCATCTACGTTAGTCTCGGGCACACCAGCAGCAGCGATAGCTCCTGAGAGTACTGAAGTAGCGAAGAAGTCTCGCAATCCAGGAATCTCATCTTTAATGGGAGGACCCATATCGTGTAACGGTTTTTTAGTTGTCATCATCGTCCTTTAATAGTTGTTCTAATACATCTGCTTTTTCTTCTATTACTTCTAAGAATCTTTCGCAAATATCCTCAGTCGTTAAACCAAGGATATCTACAACATCCATTTCATCTAATTGCTTTAAACGATATATTATATCAGTTAGGGTCAAACTCATCAATCATCCTTTGAATGTACCATTGTGCTTTACGCAAGTCAGTAATACCATTCTTGTGTTTCCAACGCCATAGATATTTAATTGCATTACCTGTACACATTGCTTCCATACCGTCAAGATATTTAACTACTTCAGCAATAGCATCAATACATTCAATATCGCCTTGAGTATAATGACTTGGAGAGTTTACCATGTCAGGTTCATTTGAAGTTAACTTAAACTCACCTGGTGGATAGTAAGAATCGGTAGGGCCTGCTCCATAAAGAGTTTCGTAACTTGTTCCAGTTTTTACTAGCATACAATCAGGACAAAAAGCATGGAATAGTTTTTTGTGGATATAACATTCTTGCATTATGATAGCCCTTTCATTTCAACGGAAGGCTTGATTGCTTTTGTACCCTGAGACCAGCTTCCGCAATCGCTGCACTGATATCGTTGATAACGGCCAGTAGACGAGACAGCAGTACCACGCTTTTGTAATCGAGTCCCAGCACAGGTGGGGCAAACAACACTATCGGCAAAAAGATTATGATTAGGATGAGATTTAATCCATGGAAGAAGACGGCAATACAGAGATTCAAGCAAAACGACATCTTGAATATTATACGTTTCCATACGCTTCCAAGCATCTTTATCTCCATTCATGCACTTGACCCAGAGGTCATGTCCTTCGTGTTCTTGTTTCTTTCCTAGACCTAGTCGCTGAGCAACGTAGTCCAGTTTGTTGCTAGGAAAACGGAACTGGCTACGAGCAACACGTAGAAGGTCAATCTGTTTATAAGGCGATGGTGGAGCATAATTATGTAGTAAGAATTCCTTGTTAAGAGTAGGAATGTCAAACTTAGTACCATTATAATGAATGACTGCGTCTGCAGAGTTGAGTAAGTCATAGATACCCTTTAGCATCTTTTTAGGTTTAGATTGATGGACAGAATCAAAAATGATTTCATCTTCACCGAGCCATTTAGCAGCCCAACAAAGTACATAAGAAGATTCCATTAATTGATTGATTCCAACGTTCTGTTGCCAAAGACCCCAGACGTGTGCTACGTTAGGTGAGGACTCAATATCAAGTAATAGAATTTTCATTTCTTTTTACCTTTTTTAGGTAAAGGAAAAGGTGGTAAGTCTTCTTTGTCAGCTTTAGCTTCTAAATCACCAAGCATCCTTGCTCTCAATGCTTTCATTTCATCACTAGCATATTCGTTGAGTTCAAACACTTGACAAAAAGTATCCATCAACTTCTCACAGTGTAAATCAATACTAGACTTAACAGCTTCAAGATGATTCCATACTTGGTCTTCAGCCATTACTTCTGGATGGTCAATCATTCTCCAAATGACTTTATCTAAATGGTCTTTAATAGCCCAGACATTCATAATGTCATTTTCTAAATCGAATCTATCTTTACTCATTTGCTTTCCTCACTAGGTTTACGAAGTGTTCTAAATCTACGATGGCTAAAGGTTTACTTCTGTTCTGTTTTATTACCACAAGAGGCTCTGCGTCTCCATGGGTTGTTGCTTGCTCATAAAACTTATAAACTGCTACTTTTGCAAGGTTCTTACATTCAATTCCATAACTGAAGGCTTTTAAACCAGCTTCTGATAGTTGTACGTCTTCTCCCTGTGCTCCCATGCTGGTGCTCTTTACGTCCCTTTCCGTCAGATGAGGAAAGTTCTTCAGTATCGAGTCCCTTACTGTTTGTTGCAACAGTCGGCCTTTTTGCTTTGCTGAACTGGTTTTCATCTTTCCAGCCTAGCGGAACAGGTTGGACAGGGGTGTCAGGATTGTAGACATTTTCAAGGACATTCCAAAGAGATTCTTTTTTAGCGAAATTCGTAAACAATCCAATTTCTTTTCCATGGGCTTCGATTTCCCAAGGCAATTCGTAATAGTCCACTGCATCACTGTCGAAGGGTTCACCTTGCCATTGCGTTTGCTGTTCATCTAATTCCTCATATACATACTGTTTGACGTGCACAAACTCGTGTGCAAGTGTTTTTAAAATTTCTTTACCTGTGATGTAGGGATGGAGTTCAATTAAGAATTCCCTTGCTGCACCTTTGCTATTTCTTTTCTCGACGCTAGTGTATCCAAAAGCATCCAAATGCTTACTAAACTTAACAGATACCACAAGATGTCTGAGGAGCTGTTTAGGGAATAACTGCTCAGCATAGAATTGAGAAGCTCGTTGAACATATTCGTTGAACCTTTCGTCAGGATGACCGTGATTGTTTAGTAGTAAAATCATTTATAACCCTTCGGTGGGAGGCTGCCAGAGCTGGTTGGCTTCTCTTCTAAGCCATAACAATCGGCAGTTTTCAATCGTTCGTTCTGTTGAGCCACCGTATGCTTCGACACAAGCAGTATACATTTCTGCTGCACTTGTACATCCGTTGAGGATTTTGTCAGCCTTAACAGGGCCGATACCCTTGAGGCCAATGATGTTATCAACTCTGTCACCTGTAAGTACCTGTCTATAAAAGTTAAGGAGTGCTTCTTCGTCTGTTACAAATGTCATTTCTTTTTTGACAAAGTTCCAATGATTACCACGAAGCTGTAAAAAGTCTTTGTCAATACTTGCAATAATACTTTTGTAGTTCCTAGCTGTATGCTCTATTGCAATCGCATCATCTGCTTCTTCCCCGACAGAGACTTGGAAGTCCCATGCTGAAGTAAGATAATCTCGTATAAGTTGGAGATGCTTAGGCTTAGGTGCTGTGCGATTGCCTTTGTATGGAGCAGTAACTGCGATGTCATTTCTAAAATTATCCTTGCCAGTTAAGTAGCCCTGGTAGGTCTCAGCTTCGAGGTCCTCCCAGAGCATTGTCTCAACAAATGTAGCCACACGAGATAAAACAATCTTCTCATTTTCCTCTTCGGTAGAGAAGCCTATGCGATACCCAATAATGTCTCCATCGATTAAGACATGTGACATTACAGTACGTCGTCCATCAACGCATCTTTAGGACTGTACTCTTGTAAGTCTGTCACTACCAACTTCTTAATACTTGCACCGAAACCTGGATAAGGTTTAGGAAAAGGATAAGCACTTACGATTACCCTAGCTTTACTGCCGTTGGCAATACGTACATCTGCTGGCACATCATTACCACTACCATCTACTGCTTTGATTTCGTAATTGCTCTTAGCAGTGATGTAACTACCTTGTTCTGGTTTATTAGGTTTGTTATTAACCTTCAAGCCTAACTCTTCTAACGCTGCTACATCTTTCTCTGACAAGTTGCAAAGGTCTACTTGAAACTTACTGCTCATTGAATTGCGTTCATTGAGGCAAGCCCAGAAGAGGTCTGCATTAACTGTTACTGATTTACCTGTACTCATTGTAATACTCCTTTTTAGTTGAACTACTATTATAACACATTTAGTGACTACCTGCCCAGTTTTCTGCAACACCATATTCAGCCCCGACTGGGCAACGGAACTTCAATATCTCGCCTGCTTCTGCAGCAGAGTGAACGACCACTTCACCTACTCTATTTCCGTATTGACTAGGAGTTTCGAGTTGAACTTCGTCGTGCACCCAGGCAACAAGCTTGTACGGAATCTTTTCGGCCCTGAGGTTTTTTGTGAGCTGAACAAGCCACTGTTTAGAGATGATAGCCCCTGCACTTTGAAGAAGCGTATTGAGCGACGAATGGGCCGACCTGACCTTAAGCTGATAACCCCCAATGCCAGGTAGTGTTCCCTTCTCAGCAAGTCTTTCAACTTTGGCTTTAAGCTTCGCATACGCAGGGATTGCTTTACTGAAATTGCTAATAATCTCGGCTCCACGCTTCGGAGTATCACCAATAACTTTAGCAATCTTGGCTGGGGATGCTCCGTACAAAGTCGCATAAAGGACAGTCTTCGCAAGGTCTCTCGACTCAACCCCGAATGCCTGCTGATTTCTAGTGTGGACATCACCGTAGACTGTTTCATTTATATATGCCTCATCGTTAAGGTAATGAGCAAAGCATCTAAGCTCAATACCACTAAGGTCGACACCCACCAATACGTTTCCGCTTTCAACCGTCCAGCAAGACCGAAACTCTTTTCCCAACACCGCCCTAGTTGCAGGGACTTGTGCCATGTTAGGGCTAGAATGGGTAGCACGCCCAGTAACTGCACCAAAACCAATAACTTTACCATGAACTCTTCCGTCCTCTCCTAGTTTTTCTAACCATGAATCTAATTGTGATGCTCTCTTTTGTAGCGTTAAATACCTTGCTATAGGTCTAGCTTCTGGAAGTGATACCTCAGCAAGTACCGTCTCATCAACGATAACTTGTCCCTTTTCAGTTGTCTTCGTCGGTTTCCAACCCTTAGACATAAGCCTCTTGGCAATCTGTTGTCGTGAACCAACATTAAATGTCTCAACATCATCCTTGAGCCGTTTACCAGTCTTCTCAGATACACGTTCAGTTGTAATCGGTGGAAATATTTCCTGCAGGGACTCTTCAATCGTCGCCATCTCGGTCTTAATCTCACACAACAACGTCTGTGCATAAGCTGCATCAAGCTTGAATCCATTACGTTCCATCTCCGAAAGAATTACTTGTACTTCATACTCTAGCTTAACAGCCTCTGGACTAATTTTATTTTTAACAATCTCATCTACCAAGATGTCATATACTTTAGATGTAAGCTCTACGTCACGAATACAGTAAGTAATCATCTCTTCGGTCAAGCCACCATCATAGTCTGAGAAGTCTATCTTCTCAAAGCCAAGTGTCTTTCCCCAAGCATCTAATGAGTGACCGCCATCACGAGCAGAATTACTAAGCCTAGAAAGCAAGAGAGTATCAGCGCACTGGGAAGCCACGATTTTAGTTTTCCAAACCCGATTAAGAACAGGGGCATCAAAGGCAATAAGATTATGACCGATAATGGTATCTGCATCTCTAAGATATTCATTTAAACCTTCTTTTGTTTTCCATACTTTAATTTCTTTAGTCTCTCGCCATAAAGTAACCACACACCAGATTGTATCGTGTGTTAAGTTTGTTTCTATGTCGAGAACTAAAGTCTTTAGAAGCATGTGATTAATGTTCCTGTTTGAATACAAGTTACTACTCTGCCATCAGGAGTAACGATTGTAGTTGTATCACCATCACCTGCATAAACTATTGTTGTTACTAGACACAAAATAGTTTGTATAATAACTTTCTTCATTCTCTTCTTCTCCATCTTCTGTTACATATCTTTTGTACACTAACTGGGTCTGCCTTGGTTACTTCTTCACAAGCATACACAGGCTCTTTTAAATACTGTTGCACTCCAACTTCTGCTAAATTTATTGTAAAGATTATTCCAAGGATTGTAAAGACAATCTGAAAAAACCTCATCTTTTTATTCCTAATGCTTTGTCAATTTCCTCAGCAATTTCTTTTGAAACTACTTTTTGGTCTTGTTCATCTTTTAAGGGTACATAAGGTTTATTAAAGATTGCATCCCAGTTACTTTCAAACTGCTCTTTAGGCACTGTTAACGGACGCTTTCTATCGCCTTTTCCGCCATCTCTTCTCATACTTTGTTCCTTTCAACTCCATCATACCAATCTTGCAAGTATTGAATCAATGCTTCTTTGTTCTCGCCAATCATATTGAGCTTACCATTACAGGTAACAACCTGAACCTTAGACACATCCATATTATCTCCCTCTGAATAGCCTGTAATCAAAAGAACAGTATGGTATTTAGCTAGGGACATCAATAGAATCTTTTGTCCTAACTTCATCTGCTCGCCTTTACGCTTCCATTCACCAAAGATAAACTTACCCTTACGCTCAATAATCATGTCGATGTTGCTGGGCATAAAAAAAGGATTACTAGGAATCATTCCACGCAGGAAACCAAAGTCTACATGAGAAGCGTTCGCATTACGCATCCCTGGTATCATTTCTCTTGTGCCTTTCTTAGTATTGCTCTAGCAAAATCAACAATGTTTTGTGCGCCACCTAGCGTATTTTTTTGCATCCAAAGTTGCAGTATTTCCTCATCTGTTAGGTCTTTTAACTCAAAACAATTATTGTGGTATTCACCGCATTTAGAGCATGGTTTGTTCATTTCTCTTGTGCCTTTCTTAGTATTGCTTTAGCAAAATCTTCCATATAAAGTTCACCAACACCATTCTTTTTCCAAGCATGGCAAACACTATCGGCACATTCTTTTATTTCGTCTTCTGTTAAATCTTTTATTTGATGTGTATATAGAGGTGTATAACTAAAAACATTGTCAGGCTTTTCAATGTATAAAACATATTCACCATTTTTTACCCATCCATAAGGTTTGTTTTTCATTTCTCTTGTGCCTTTCCAATTAAAACGGTAGTTACATTTACATAAGCAACATAAGCAAAACCTACCCAACCGCCTACAACAACAGCAGAACCATACACACAAATAACTAATATTACAGTCAAAATTAAACCTTTAATTGCGTTCATTTCTCTTGTGCCTTTCTTAGTATTGCTATTTCTGCTTGCGCTTCTTGCCAATACTGCTCCATTACTTTTGCGTTTTGGTCTGCGTATGTTGTTTTAAATATTTCATCTAAGCATGACTTTTTTAACGCCTCTATTTCAGCTTGTTGCTGGCGTATCTGTGACTCTAATTTATCAAATAGTTGTATGGTTTCATCGTCCCAGCTTTTATCAATCATTTTCCATCTTTCCAATATGTTTCTATTTTAAAATCAGCCATTAGATTTTCGTAATTTTCTATTAAATGTTCTTTATCAGCTTTCAACGCCTCTATTTCAGCTTGTTGCTGGCGTAGCATAATGGCGGCTTCTTTAACATTGATTGAAGCACCATCCATTTCATAAATTGCCATTAAGTTATCAGCTAATTCATTTGCGTTCATACTTTCTCCACTTCTGTCCAAGCTGCAAAGTGACATAACTGTCCATCTTTATCTTTGCAGTAGCTATACATTCCATCAATGTGTCCAAACCAATACTTTTCATTAAGGTCTACATCATCATGTGCTACAGGTACTTTTAATTCTTCATCAGTAATTTTAAACCAGTCGCCTTTTTTTAACTCATATAGCTTCATAACTCCTCCGTCATCTCTAACATACGACCAGTGTCTTTGTTGTATAGCAGTGAAGCACAATGGGGACTGGTTAACCCACTGAATCGATTCTTGAGAATACTAACTCGTGTCGTGTTACGCTCAATAGGGTCTTGTGCTTGAGCATTCCTGACCAGTCCAATAACAATATCGCTAAGCTGTGCTATTGAGCCTGAACCCCTGAGTTGAGACAGGCTGGTAGCTGCTCCCTCTTCGTGTCCGCCTTTAGATTCAGGACGCTTCAGATGCGATACCGCAATTAAGCTAATGCCAGTCTCTTGCACCAGCATACGCAACTTGGTCATAAGTTCATCGATAGCTTTACGCTCATCACCATTAGACTGAGAGGATATAACCATGCTAATATGGTCAAGAAAAACGTACTTGCAGTCTGCTGCTTTGGCGAAATAACGTATACGATTGACCACGTTGTCGATATCAGTACTACCAAAGTTATCCCAAAGGAAAAGCCTATCAGTGCCAAGTGTTGTATCAAAAGCATTCTTTAATTCCTCATCGCTCACTAGCGTATCAGGTAAATGTAATGGTTTGTTTAGATGTAAAGACATAATGCCACGAGCAGTCTTACGTACTGACTCTTCCATGAACATTAAGCCAATGTTAGAATCCGTAGTCTTAATCAAGTGCCACAGGATTTCACGCAAGAACTGAGACTTGCCTAGTCCTGAGCCTGCTGTGACTGTGATGAGTTCTGCTGGACGGATACCGTAGGTAAGGTCATTGACTCCTGCCCAAGGATAAAGCGCTGACGATTTCTCCACAGGTCGATTAACTTCTTCCCATAGCGTAGAGCCTGCGATGATTCCATCAGGAGTCCACTGTTCTGCTGCCCACCATTGCTTAACGTATTCTGCAG
>Ga0208255_100008_pt1 | contig 41351 bp, 65 predicted proteins | sample CryBogCBH06Jun08_FD_184600 | JGI IMG/M metagenome (GOLD analysis project Ga0208255, IMG submission 184600) | Freshwater microbial communities from Crystal Bog, Wisconsin, USA - CBH06Jun08 (SPAdes) | ecosystem: Environmental > Aquatic > Freshwater > Lake | place: Crystal Bog, Wisconsin, USA... | reverse complement strand
GATACAATGGCCACCGCATCTATGGTGCATCGACCTATTTGGCCAAAGGTGAATATCTATGTTTCCTAGATGAAGATAACTGGTTAGAACCAGACCATGTGGAATCTATGATGAAGGTTATTGAATCTGGTAACCAATGGGCATATTCACTCCGTAAGATTACCGATAAAGATGGTAATTATATGTGTAATGATGATTGTGAATCTTTAGGTAAATATCCATCGTGCCTGAATGATTATTTTGTGGATGTTGGTTGTTATTTCTTTCCTAAAGAACTTGCACTACAACTAACTCCAATCTGGCATCGTAAAGCAAGAGAACCAGGAGTACCAGAAGTTGATAGAATGTTAATTCATGTTCTCCGCCAAAATAACTTGACATATGATAGTAATGGCCTGTATACTCTTAATTATCGGACTGGAAACACCGAAAGGTCAGTTCAAAAAGAATTCTTTTTACATCATAATGAATTGATGAAACAAAAATATAATGGAAATTTACCATGGCAAAAAAAGACCTCATAATTGGTGCATTTAAGAATTACAATTATAATCAAATAAAACCTTGGATTGAATCAATCAACCAAAGCGGATTTCAAGGCGATAAAGTCCTTATTGCTTTAAATGCTCCACAGGAAACAGTCAAACAAGTCGAAGATGCTGGTTTTAAAGTAATTCAACCCAGCAGTACTGGAAATATGATGTTTCATATGGAACGATTTATTCATATCTATACCTACTTGATACACAATCATCAAAATTATCGTTATGTAATTACAACCGATGTTCGTGATGTGGTATTTCAAGGTAATCCGAGTGAATATTTGGAAACTGTTCTAACCAATACTGGTCCATATATTGTGGCCTCATCTGAAGCAATTCAAATCAAGAATGAAAAATGGAATCACGACAATATTTTAACTTGTTTTGGTCAATTCTTTTTAGATCAGGTAAGTGAACAACCAGTATATAATGTTGGTACACTTGCCGGATATTCTGAACACATTAGAGATTTATGTGCTATGTTATTTCAAATGTCGGTAAACCGAGCAGACTGGGTTGCGGATCAAGCAGCTTACAACATTCTTTTGAATATGTTGCCATATAATGATAAAAAATATACACACCGATCTTATCTTTCCGAGGCGTGGACTTGTAATCTTCATGTAACTAATAAGCCAGATCAGTTGGAACAATTTGGTCCATATCTGTTAGAACCTAGACCTGTATTTTTAAATAATGTGGTGGTTGATGGTGCTTCGGCTAAACCTTATTGTATTGTTCATCAATACGACCGTGTTCCAGAAATGAAACAATATTTCGAAAAGAAGTACGGAGTTGAAGATTTAATTATTTTTAGGACTCATTAATGCTTAATATCATTTATAGACTTTGTGAACTTGAAACTGATGGTAATATCAGAAACATTAGACCACCTTGGTATTCAAAACAAAATTGTTTAAAGTCATTTTTAAAATCCGTTGAATATTCAAAAGAACACATTAATAAATTAGTATTTGTTCATGATGGTGATGGTGACATTCAACTGAATATGATACCAAAAGAATTTGATGTTGTTAAGATTAACGATAAGAGCAATATTGGAAGTTTAAGAACGACTTTTCAAATTGCTTCACAATTAGGTGGTAATATCTATTTTGTTGAAGATGACTATTTACATTTACCAGATTCCATTGAAAAGATTGATTTGGCTTTACCTAATTTGAAATTAGTAAATGGTTATGACCATTTGGATCGTTACACCAGAACTGATGATATTGAATATGAGAAAAAAATAGCATTTGATACTGCCAGTAATATTCATTGGAGAACAGCAGAGGCTACTTGTTGTACCTATGCAGTTGAAGAAGAATTATATAAACAAATAGAACCACTTATTAGACATTATGAATTATCAGATAGAGAATTATTTCGACATCTACATAGAATAGGTGTGCCTTTGTGGACCGCAATACCGGGTCTAACCACACAAGTTGATCCATTTCTATCACCTGGAATTAATTGGGAAAAATTCAATAATACCTTGAAAGATTAATATGTACAATGGAATTTTTATTATACCTTCAGCATTAATTGCTAAACCAACCTTGTCACACTTTACAAACCCCGAACGGTTTGATCAAACAATCGACACCATTAACTCTATTGATAAGTATTGTCCAAACAGTTTGAAAGTTGTTATTGATGTTTCGTATGAAGCACCAGAACAATCAAAAATAGATGAATTGGTAAAAATGGGTGTTGTGTATATCAATGGCGCACAAAATGAATCTGTTAGAAAATTCTCCGAATCCGGTAATAGAAGTTTAGGAGAAACTTGTGCTGTAATCATGGCATTAAATTTTATAACTGAGAATTCAATACAGGCAAAAAGAATATATAAAATGTGTGCTAGATACAAATTAACAGATGAATTTAGGTTTGATGTAGAAGATCAAAAAGATTCTTATGTATTTTTACCACCAAGAGTTGAAGGTGGTCTAGGTAACATACTCGAAACCCGATTGTGGCATTTAGATTTTAGTTTAATTGAAAACTTTAAAATTAAAATCAATAAAGTACTACAAGATTTACTTAATGGTTGTAATTGTATTGAGTTGTCATTTTATCAAAATTTACATACAGAAAAAATAGTATACGCAAGTCCTATTGGTTTAGAAGGATCCCTTGCTTTCTTTGGTAACAAAATTAGAGAATAAAACTTGAATATGAGAACATTAATTATTGGCAAGAATAGTTTTATTGGCAAATCATTTTATCATTCTACCAAATCCGTGGATAAAATATCATATTCAGATATTGACAATGTGGATTTTTCCAAGTATAATGTTATATTAAATTGTGCTATTACACCTGAGTTTAAAGTTGAAGGTTATCGTAAAAAGAACGACCTTGATTTCCAAGTTGCTAAATTGGCAGAGAGTAATAATTGCCATTTTATTATGATGAGTACTAGGAAAGTTTATGGCACTACTAGTGATTTACAAATATCGAATGAAGATTCTGCATTAGATCCCTTTGATTATTATAGTGAGAATAAATCATCATCTGAAAAGAATATATTGAACTTAGGTGGTTCTGTTACTATATTGAGAGCATCCAATGTTTATGGATTCGAATATGGAAGAAATTCTTTTATGGGTTTCTGTATGGATCAATTAAAACACAATAATGAAATTATATTTACATTAAGTGAAAAGGCCAAAAAAGACTTTATTTCAATCAAACATGTTTGTAAAGTTTTGAATAAAATCATTGAACTGAAACCTAATGGAATATATAATTTAGGATGCAATCATGGAACTGAAATTGGTGATGTAGCAAGAAGTCTGATTGAAGGTTATGGTTCTGGTAAATTAATTGTTACCGGCCATGAAATTAAAGATCAATTTATTTTAGATAATACGAAATTATTAAAAACTTTGGATATTGAATTACCTATATTCCAGAGAAAATATATTAAAAAACTTGGTGAAAAATTATGAACGATATTAGCATTGTAACTTTCTTCTTTGATATGGGTCGTGGAGATTGGACACAAGATAAAGGATTCCCACATTACTTACACCGTACCGTGGATACTTACCTTGAGCGATTCAGTTATATGGCTCAATTAGATAATGAAATGGTTATCTACACACATCCAGATTTTGTTGAACGGATTGCTGCCATGAGAAAAGGCAAAGAAGATAAAACAAAGATTATTCCTTTTGACTATCTGGCACAATTTCATGATGAAAAACAAAAGATTTATGATATTCAGAAAAGTCCTGAATTTCAAGCCAAGATCAATCCGTCACAAAGAGTTAATCCAGAATATTGGAATCCAAATTATGTACACCTGATGTACATGAAATCCTTTTTCGTTCAGATGGCATTGGATGCTAACCTGATTACGAATGACTATGTTGCCATGATTGACTTTGGCTATTGCCGTACACCTGATAAGATTCCAGCAAGCAAAAAGTGGACATACAATTTTGGAGAAGATAAGTTCCAATTGTTTGGTTACCGTGAATATCCAAAAGGACAACCAATTGAAGAAGTGATCTTTAATAACCTGGTTTATATCTTGGGTGCCAAACAAGTTGGTCATAGAAATCTTTGGCCTGAAGTTAATCGTTTAGTCAAAGAAAGTATGGCTGAACTACAAGCAAAAGGTTTAATTGACGATGACCAGACCTTGTGGTTAATGTCCATGTTGAAGAAACCTGAGATGTTTAATATGAATATTATTCCAGACCATCAATTGGGTCTTGATTCTTTTGTTTTGTTCAATAATTATAATGATACAGTAGAATGAAAATATACCTAACTGGAACTGCTCAACTTGGTGACTTTCTAAATGTTATGCCAGTATTATCTGGTGTCACTAAAATGTTTGGCAAGTTTGATTTTATCATTAGAAAAGAAATGAAGAAGTTTACTGGCATTACCGAATTTCTAATGTATCAAGACCTATTCACCTCCGTATCTTTTGATGAAGATGTATTTCTGTATGGAGATATTATTCAATTGAGTTCTTGGCCAATGCGTGAGGATAAGGATCCAAAGAATCTAAATCGACCAATTGAAACTTGCCGTTATCAATATTGGTTAAAAGACCATTATAGAATGGATGTTGAAATTGATGATGACTTTACGTTAAAAGTGGAACAATTAGATTTACCTATATCGGATAAACCATATTGTGGTGATAGATGGAATGGTGCAGATATTGATAGTAGACGTGCATCTTGGACACTTGGACATCTTGACAATGTAATCTTTTTAGATTATAATAGTACGATGATGACAAATGCTTATCTTATTAAGCACTCACCACTACCATTTATTTCCACGTTTACCGGTATCTCCAATGTTGCCGATTTATTAAACAAAGAACAGATGGTTTTGTGGGGTGAGGATATTCGTGATTGGGATAATAAACCAATTGAGAAGTCTTTTGAAAAACATTTTTACGGAAACCGTAAATCCAAATTGATGTATCTTGGTGACTTTAAAACTGAAAAATTAAATGAATACTTTAAACTATAAAAACAAAACCTATCCATTCTTTCAATCAGAAGGTAATGCTTCACAGTTTGCGATTCCATTTGCAAAACATTTCTGTAAAGGTATTGGTTACGATATTGGTTGCAATCGTTTAGATTGGGCATATCCCGGTGCTACTGCTGTTGATTTGTTATTTGATGATGAATGGGAAGCATATAATCTACCCGATACTAAAGTGAATTATATTTATTCTAGTCATTGTTTAGAACATCTTCCTGATTGGATTTCAGCTCTTGATTATTGGACATCAAAGTTAAAAACAGGTGGAGTTTTGTTTCTTTATCTTCCACATTACAACCAAGAATATTGGCGGCCGTGGAACAATAGAAAACACCTTCATGTGTTCACTCCACAAATTATCAAAGATTATATGGAATCAAGAGGTTATATTAACGTATTTGTTTCTGATCGTGATTTGAATGATTCATTCATGGTTGTTGGAGAGAGAAGTGAGTGAATCTACTTTAGGTTTTTACCACCAAACTTCAAATAAATTAGAAGCGGCCGACTATGCAATTAAATGTATTCGGCAGTTTCATCCGGATAGTTATTATTTGTTGAGTTGTGATTCTGGTCCAGACTATTATGATATTTGTAAAAATAATAATGTCGATCTATTACACTCACAATTAAAACTTGGTTATCCTGTTGGTGATTTTGGTTACAGAAAAGATAAAATATTAGAAATGATGAAGCGGATGTATGTCGCATTTATTAAGACCGATACAACACATATGATGTATGTTGAGGATGATGTTCTAGTTAAAGGTAAGATTACAGTAGATCCAAATTGGGAAGTTGCTGCATACACCGCTATATGTCCGTTTGCTCCTGCCTTCACACAACACATAGAAGATTTTTCAGGTGTAAAACCAAACGTTTCAGGATATGGAACCTGTGGTGGTACAATTTTCAAAGTCAGTACATTTGTTGATAATTATACTAAATTGGTCAATTGGGTTAATACTCATTTTGATTCTATCCAATATAACATGTATCAACAAATTGGTTGGATGGATTGTTTCTTTACCTATTCATACTTATTATGCGGTAAACAATATTCGGTTAATCCATATTTCTATAATACTTGGTATCCTGGTGATGAACATTGTTTTCACCTGAATGACGCCTCCGTAGAACCACAAATCATACACGGTTATAAAGACAAATACTAGGAAAAATATGTCATTAAGTATTACTTGCATTGATGCACTATCATATGAGCCAACAATATATGCGCTCGATAGAACTATTCAAACACTAAAAGATAAAGTCGATATAACAAAAGTTTATTGGTTTTCTGATATTCCTTTTCCTGGAAATTGTATCTATCCGGTTGTTTGGGTTAAGATACCTAAATTTACCGACTGGCAAAAACAATATTCATTCATCACCTTAAAATTGTGTCCACACCTTTGTACTGAAGATTTTAATCTGATTATACATTCTGATGGATATGCAGTTAATGCTGATGCTTGGACTGATTCGTTTTTAGATTATGATTATATTGGTGCTACTTGGGATGATGGTGTTGTGGGTAACGGAGGATTTTGTTTACGTTCCCGTAAGTTGTATGACGTACTTATTGCCAGAGATATTCCCTATGATACTGAATCGTATGGTAATATTAATATGCCGAACATCCATACTTTACAGAATGACTTGCCTAAGATACCCGAAGATGTTATTATATGTAGATTGTGGAAAGACATTTTTGAGAAAGAAGATAACCTCAAATTTGCTCCATATGAAATTGCAGACAGATGGTCAGTTGAAAATCCTTCCATTATTTCTCCTTGGACAGGAAAAGAAAACCCTTGGTTGGGCCGAAGCTTAGGTTTCCACGGCCGTATGGGTATAAGAAATTATTACAACGTATAATAGTAAAATATTAATTAACAAAGGAATGAAATGATTATTCATCAAATGATTGAAGCACTATCACAAAAAGTACAACCCGCATATGTAAAAAACTATGACAATTATGTTGATGGTGAATTTGTTCAATATTCGGGCCAATACTGGGACGACAAAGAAATTTATGCAGCTATCGATACTCTACTTAATGGTAAGTGGATTGTTTCTGGTGAAAAAGTAGCACAATTTCAAAACAAATTCAGTAAACGATTTAATGTTAAGTATTCACATATGGTAAACTCTGGCAGTTCTGCCAACTTGGTGTTGATTACTGCAATGAAGAAGAAGTTCAATTGGCAAAATGATGATGAGATTATTGTATCTCCTGTTGGTTTTCCAACAACAATTGCACCTATTGTTCAGAATGGCATGAAGCCAGTCTTTATTGATATCGAATTAAATACTTTAAATTTTGATGTTGATCTAATCGAAGGTAAGATTACACCAAAAACTAAAGCAATCTTTGTATCTCCAGTCTTAGGTAATCCTCCTGACATGGACCGACTTGTTGAAATCTGTAAGAAACATAATATCATTTTATTGGGTGATAATTGTGATTCATTGGGAACAAACTGGAACGGCAAATTAATTACTGACTTGTATTATGCTTGGACTACATCTTTTTATCCCGCACACCATATTTCAACGGGTGAAGGCGGCATGGTATGTTCTAATGATGAAAATTTCATTAAAGAAGCCCGAAGCATTTCTTGGTGGGGTCGTGATTGTTATTGTGTCGGTTCTAATAATCTATTGGAGTGTGGTACTTGTGGTAAACGATTTGATAACTGGTTGAATGACTATGATGGTGTCATTGATCACAAATATGTTTTTACTAATATTGGTTATAACTTGAAACCTTTAGATTTACAAGGTGCTATCGGTATCGAACAATTATTGAAATTTGATATGTTGGAAGGAAAGCGCAGAGAATATAAATTAAAACTTGAGAAGTTTATTGAAGATAATATTCAAGGCGCTCGTGTAATCAAAGCTTCTAATTATTCTGATCCTTCTTGGTTTGGTGTTCCCATCTTCTGTGAATCACAAGATATGAAAGAATTGTTGGTTTCACATTTTGAATCAAACAAGATCCAAACAAGAAACTATTTTGCTGGAAACATTCTACTACACCCTGGTTATAAACATCTAGATGATTTTAAACAATATCCAAATGGCAACTTGGCACTAAGTAATGTATTCTTTATTGGTTGCTCGCCTTTGTGGAATGATAAAATCTTATCCTATATTGAAAAGGTATGTAAAAAATGGAACGAATAAGTGTATTAGGTAAAGGCTTTGTTGGAGGCCGTTATGCCGAATTAACACCTAATGTAATTGTCAATGATCGAAATGATTATGAAGTAAAAAGTAATGAAGTTGTTTATTTCATTTCAACGATTGACAATTACAATGTTCACACCGATCCTTACCTTGACATAGAAACCAACCTATCAACTCTCATTGAAACATTAGAGTCTTGTAAAGGTAAAGACGTAACCTTTAACTTCATTAGTTCCTGGTTCGTTTATGGTGATGTTCCACTACCAGCAAAAGAAACTGCTCATTGCGACCCAAAAGGATTCTATTCAATCACGAAACGAACAGCCGAACAATTATTAATTTCATATTGTGAAACGTTTGGTTTGAAATATCGTATTCTAAGATTGGGTAATGTATTGGGTATAAGTGATATGAAAGTATCAAAGAAAAAGAATGCCTTACAGTATATGATTAATGAAATCAAAGAAAATCGAGATATTAATTTATATGATGGTGGTGATTTATATCGAGATTATATTCATGTAGATGATGTGGCTTCTGCAATTAATTTAATAATTGGTTCCGGTGAAGTTAATCAAATATTCAATGTAGCCAATGGCGAAAAGATTTATCTCAAACAATCATTGGAATATGTAAAACAAATATTGAATTCGACCTCCAACTTCAATACTATCGAAGCCGCAGAATTTCATAAAAAGGTACAAACTAAAAATATGGTTTTGGATGTATCAAAATTGAAATCGTTAGGTTATGTTCCAACGTATGATATGTATAGTATTTTGAGGGGACTTGTCTAATGAAAGTTATAGATAATTTTATCTTTTGCAACGATTATGATATGTTGGAAATTAGACTATCAATCTTATATGACTATGTGGATAAATTTGTTATTGTTGAAAGTGATCATACATTTTCGAATGTATATAAAGGTTATAACTTTGAGATTCACAAAGATCGATATGCAAAATGGTTGGATAAAATTGAATATATTAAAGTTCAAAGTCCAAAACATGCAAACTTTTGGGATAATGAACATTGGCAATTTGAACAGTTAAGGTTGGGACTTACAGATGTACAACCTGATGATATTGTTTTGATGTGTCGTTGTGTGGATGAGATTCCTAGACCAGAAGTAATTGCGTTAATGAAAACTACGGATTATTCATTCTATAATTTACTTTTTCCTGCGTTCTTTTTTAAATTCAACTACATGGATACAAATGTAGAACATGCACACCATTCACATTACTTTGCATGGGGTAAAGCGTTTAAAGGAAATAGATGCCAAGGCAATTTATCTCCAATAGCATATTTTGGACCTATACCTGGAGATAGATCGGTAAATGTTCACCATGCAGGATGGCATTTTAGTTATCTAGGTGATGAAGCTTGGATTAAAAGCAAAATTTCAAACTTCTCACATTCAGAATTAAATGTTCCAAGAGTTATAGATAATATAGATATAGATAAACATATAGCCAAAGGTGAAGATTGTTTGGATAGAAATATCAATTCATTCAAGTCTGTATCTTTTGATTCATATTTTCCAAAGTATCTTTTAGAGAATAAGGAGAAGTATAGTCAATTTATATTACCAGATACAGAAGGAATTTGTGCACAAACTTTCCATACTCGTAAAATTTTAGAATTAGGATAATAATGATTAACGTATTAATTATTGGTGGCCACGGTTATATTGGTTCCGAACTGAAACTATTATTGTCTACCTATTTTAATGTTGATGTTTATGGAAGTAAAAAACAAGATTATAATTTACTATCTAAAGAATTTCTAAGTAAATATACTCATATCATTCTTTTAGCGGGACATTCTAGTGTACTGTCTTGTGATGGTCCACTAAAAGGGGTTTGGGATAATAATGTTAGAAACTTTAAAAATTTAACCAGTAAGTTGAATGATAGCCAAAAATTAATTTATGCTAGTTCATCTTCCGTGTATAGTGTAGATACTGAAATCGAAACTAGTTTTACCGAAGATATGATGAATTATTCATTTGTCAATTATTATGATTTGACCAAAATATCTTTAGATATGTTGGCTGAAAGTATGATTCGCCAAGGTAAGAATGTGATCGGACTTAGGTTTGGTACGGTCAATGGTGAATCTCCAGTACTTAGAACCGATGTTATGATTAACGCTATGACCTATTCAGCACTCACTAATGGAATTATCAATGTAACCAATAAGGATGTGAAACGTCCTATATTGGCATTGAAAGATTTAAGTCGAGCATTACATAGAATTATTATGAGTGATTTTATTTCGGGAATATATAATCTTGCTTCATTTAATTCAACTGTGGGTGAAATTGCTAACACAGTAGGTGGTATTTTAAATATTCCAGTGATTGATAATGGCAGTACGGATACCTATAATTTTATTGTTGATTGTTCTAAATTTGAAAAAACTTATCACTTTTCTTTTAATGAAACAATTGAATCTATAACAAATGAAGTAAACCTGTGTATACAGGATGATAGTGTCGTAAAAGTAAAAAGAAACACATATTTTGATTATCAGGGTTGATATGGATTACAAAAAGTTAAATGAATGTTTATGTTGTGGTTCTAAAAATTTAGAACTGATATTGGATTTAAATGACCAACCATTGGCTAATTCATACAAAACTAATATTAATAATTACGAAGAAAAATATCCATTACAATTAAATTTATGTAATGAATGTTTCCATACACAATTATCTATTGCTGTTAATCCTGATTTATTGTTTAAGAATTATCTTTATGTTTCGGGCACATCAAAAACATTAAATGATTATAGTAAAGTTTTTGCTGGAGATATTTGTGATTATTACCAAAATTTAAATAATGAAAAACCAACAAACATTCTAGATATTGCCTGTAATGATGGTACACAATTAAACCATTTCAAAGATTTGAATTTGAAAACTTATGGAATCGACCCAGCTAAAAACCTATTTGAGTTGAGCTCAAAGAATCATACTGTTGTCTGTGATTATTATAAAAAAGGTTTGTTTGATAATAAATTTGATTTGATTTTGGCTCAAAATGTTTTTGCTCATAATTCAGATCCATATGATTTCTTATTAAATTGTAAAGAAGATATATCAGATAATGGATTAATCTTCATACAGACCTCCCAAGCGAATATGATAGTTAATAATGAATTTGACACTATCTATCATGAACACATTTCATTCTTTAACTGTAATTCAATGAAACGTTTATCCGAAAGAGTTGGTTTAAAATTAATCGATGTATTTAAGACAGACATCCATGGTACCAGTTATGTGTTTGTTTTCTCTAAAAATCATACCATGGCTACTAGCATACCACCTGGTATTGTTAATCGGTTAAAATTAGAAGAAGAACAAGGTTTGTATACCTATGTAACTTATCTGAAATATGGAAATAAAGCCGAAGATATCGTATCCGAATTGAAAACTGTTATTAATGATTTTCGAGAAAAGAAGTATCACCTTGTTGGTTATGGTGCTGCAGCCAAAGGAAACACACTTTTAAACTTTGGTGACATTTCTTTAGATTTCATCATTGATGATAACAAGTTAAAACAAGGACTATATACACCAGGAACAAATATTCCAATCAAAGATATATCGGAATTGGACCGGATTTCAAAAGAATCTCCTGTTGTTTTTATACCTTTGGCTTGGAATTTTTATAAGGAAATCAGTTCAAATATTAAAAATCGTAGAAATTCTGATAAAGATTACTATGTTAAGTATTTTCCAAAGGTTGAAGTGACTAAAAACCCAACAATTTAGTTACTATGTATCTAATCGAACCTTTCTACGGTTTAAGAAGGTTAGGTTAAATGTTGTATAAATAAGTAAACCGGCAACCAAAGTGTGTTGCACATCTAGAAAGATCCTAACTAATGCAGTCGTTTAAAACCTTTCTCAAAGAAGAAGCCGAAGAAGGCGCAAAACTTAAGCATATTCACCATGCTGAGGATAGACCATTATTTCATGGAACTAAAGGTTTCAATCATGCCGTGGCTGCATTAAGACAAGCTCATCACCACATTAAATCTGGTGGTAATAGTTCCGCATTAACCATGAAATACGATGGTAGTCCATCAATAGTGTTTGGCCGCCATCCAGAAAATGGTAAGTTTTTTGTGGCAACAAAGTCTGCTTTCAATGTTAAACCAAAGATAAACTATACTCATGCAGATATTGAGAAGAACCATGGACACGCACCAGGTCTCACCGAAAAACTCCACGCAGCACTAGATCACCTTAAAAAGGTATCCCCCAAAACTGGTGTATACCAAGGAGATATCATGCACTCTGGTGATATTGAGCAAAAGAAGGGTGGCAAAGTATCGTTCACACCAAATACTATTACCTATACTGCTAGCGGTGAGGAAGCAGATAAGATTAAAAAATCTAAAATTGGCGTAGTAACACATACACAATATCACGGCAAAGATATATCTTCCATGAGTGCAGATCCACATCCGGATTTACATAATTTTGGTACGCATCCAGATGTATGGCAAAAGTCTCCAAATATGGATACAAAACAAGTCCATTATTCTGAAGCGGATCAAGAAAAATTCAACAATGAATTGGATGCTGCAGATAGAATTCATCAAGCACACAAAAATAAAATGTATGCGGACGTTGCACCACACGCTGGTGAAACTGGCCACCTAGCTACATACATAAACCACACAGTTAGAACAGATGAAGTTCCTTCGGCTGATGGATTAAAGAAACACATTCAAAATGTATATGCTAAATTAAATAAATCGAAACCATTAAAAACTCCAATTGCTCAATCTCGTAGAGATACTGAATTGAAAACGCATTTAAATCATATTGAAAAACATAAAAAATCTTATGAAGCTATATTAAAAATGCATCACCATTTACAACAAGCAAAAAATGTTCTAGTGGGTACATTGGAACAACATACTGGTGGTTTGGAACATCATATAGATAATAAACCAACAGGTCCCGAAGGATTTGTTGTCAATCATGCAGGAGAACCAACCAAACTGGTTAATCGTAAAGAATTTGCTAAAGCCAACTTGTTAAAAGTTAGAAAACCTTCACCAGAAGAAAAACCTAAAACTAAAGAAACAAAGAAAAAAACAATTAAAGTAGATTACGAAAACGATACACAATGAAATCATTTAAAGAATATTCTAAACCATTACATGGTGCAATTGCTTCACACCAGTTAACTGGCCACACACTACATATTCGTAAAGAAGAAGAAAAGGGACATTATGGATTATATTCAAATGGTAAATATGTTGGTGGTATAACAGCGAGTAATGAATCTTCAGCTATAAGAATTTTAAGAAAAAAAGGTTATAACATAAAATGATTGGTTTTTCTTTATTGTTCGAAAAAATGTCGCCTAAAATTAAAAAATCTGTAGATGATATAGTAAAAAGAAGTTTGGGTGACGCAAACAAATTAGCTACACACCGTGCAAATGTCAATGAATATTTGTTGGGATCAGAATTGGCTAAAGCTGCTGGTTTAAAAGATACTCGTCCAGGTGAAACTGAAGAAGAAAAGGCGGCTAATCAAAAAATGCACGATGAGTCAAAAAGTAAAATTGATCCAGAAGAATACGAGGACCAAAAACAAAGATCAAAAATGATGGCTCAAGGATCCATAAATCAATATAAAAGAAAAGGTATTGATTTAACAAAAGCAAAGAGTGTTCATATTAGTTCAGGAAAAGGAGCTATTAAAAGAATTACTGGATTAGATATCAGAAGTGAAGATCATCCACCAGATGTTATGCTTAAAGTTCCACATAAAAAATTTGGAACAATATTTCCTGGAATTTCAGCAAAATCAAATAAAGAAAGTACCGAAGGAAAAGGTACCGAAAGAATTTCGAATCGAGGATTACAAGAAACTTCCGAAGGGTTTGGTAAAAAATGGCACGATGAAGCTTATGATAAATTGACCGAATTTGCCGAGAAAAAGGGAATAGGACATTTACCTTTAAGTAGTGAAAAAGGTGAAGGTGGAAGAAAAGAATGGCTTCGTAGAAAAGGAAATGAATCTCATTTAAACGATGCTAAAATAGAAGGTGGAAAAGTATTATCTGGTGTTCGTGATTCTTACATGAACGAATTGAAGAATATGGCTTCCGATCCAAACAATAAAGAAAACCAAGAAAAAATTCGCCAACATTTATTACAACACCATTTTAGAGCAAGTGAGAAAAACAAAGACGAAAGAGTGCCATACATAATAACTTCTGGTTATGGTACGAAAAAAACTGGATATGGAGCACATTCACACGAATCTGATGAAGGTTCTTCACACGTTGATTTATTAAAGAAAGCTCATCATTTTACTTTTGAACCAGCAGGAGAAAATGGTTTTGGTGTTTATGCTCATGATAATGAAAATGATACACTTGGACACCATTTATTAAATGTGAGTGCAAAATTTAATTCACAAGCAATGGCCAGTTCAATTAAATTGGTTGGTACAGAAGGTACATTAAAACCAAAGAAAATTAAAAAACAAGTATGAAAACATTCTTACAACTAATTGAAGAAAAAGAAGCTACACATAAACCTGTCGTAGTTGCTTTTGGTCGCATGAATCCTCCCACTACTGGTCACTTAAAATTAATTGACAAGGTTCGTGCTGAAGCCGAAAAACGTCAAGCAAAGCATGTTGTCATAACTTCACATTCACAAGACAGCAAAAAAAATCCATTATCACCAGCACAAAAGTTAAAACATCTCCGAAGATATTCTCCAGGTACTCATTTTGAATCTTCTTCAAAAGATAGGCCAACTATTCTTCACCATTTAGCTCGACTACATGCAGCGGGACATGACCATGTGGTCTATGTTGCAGGTTCCGACCGAGTTAAAGAGATGCACGAGTTATTAAACCGATATAACGGGGTACACGGCCGCCACGGATATTACAATTTCAAAAAGATTGATGTCGTTTCTGCTGGTCATCGTGATCCGGATGCTGAAGGTGAAGAAGGTATGTCTGGTACCAAAATGAGAGAACATGCAAAACACAATAACTTTCATTCCTTTAGACCTGGTGTTCCATCTCACGTTCCAGACAACCATGCAAGAGAATTACTGAAAGATGTTCGCAATGGTATGGGATTAAATGAATCCGTGGACCGTGGTCAGTTTAGAGCCATCTTTGTAACTGGTGGACCTGGTTCAGGTAAAGATATTATCATCCGTGAAGCCATTGCTGAATCTAAGATTGTTGAACTCAACCTAGTACAGGCCTGTGAGTATTTGGCGGATAAACAGAAATTATCAGAGAAATCCAATGATTTCCGCAAAGAAGGTATCAGGACCCGTGGTCCACTCATTATTAATGGTCCAGCTGACGATAATAACCGTATTGGTTATATCAAAGAAGAATTAGAAGAACTTGGTTACGAAACCTTGATGATCTTTGTGAACACCACAAATGAAGCCAGCCAAGAACGTAATTCTATGTTGACCAGAATGATGACCGAATCAATCCGCCAAGATAAGTGGTTGAAAGCACAAGGAAACACTAAATATTTCAATGAATCGTTTATCAATTTTATCGAGTTTGATAATACTGATAAAATAGAAACAAAAGAAGAAGATATTACAGAGATATATCTAACAACCAAACTTTTCTTAGATTCAACAGTAATCAATGAAATTGCGGATGACTGGTTCACTAGAAATAATAAAGTGGACATTAATGAAAGAATTACCTCACTATTTAAGGAAAACAATGTTAAAACTAATTCGAAGCCTGTTCATATCAAAACCATCGGTAGATACAATTCAGGCCTCAACGCCAAAGGCCCAGCCGATATCTCCCCAGATAACTCCGGTTCCCTTGTCGGAAACCAAGACCAAATTAAAGGCAACACAGGACCAAGAAAAGACCCCAACGGAAAACAAGGTGTTACCGGAGGTGCCTGGTCAGGTGCTTATCAAGAAAGTGCACCAACGCTCAAAATCAGTCCAATCCCAAAAGAACCCAACTTCCAAAAAGACAACGACAAAGAAAAAGTAAAGAAGCGTGGTAACACATCTTTAAGTGCTGGTCGTGTTGCAAGACCGGATGGAGTAGGACAGAGTTTTGATACCCGTGCCGGTGGCCAAGGTGCTGCAGCAGGTGCTGGTCTAGGACAAGCAATGGGTGAAAGTCAAGAATATAGTAATGCACAACCTTCTAGTGCAGCAATGCCAGGAAGTAGTGCGTTATCACCTAATCCTTTGAGTGGAAATTTTACTCCAAAAAGAGCAGATTTTAAGTATTTTAGAAACAAGATTAAGAAAGAATCTATCGACTCCCCAGCCGAATCAGGTTCGATGGGTGTCGGTGGTGTTCTCGGAGGATCCACTAATAAAGAACCAATGGGTGACAATAAAGGTAATTTAATCGGTGTTGAAATAAAAAAGAAAAAGAAACCAGTAGGATAACGGAGAATAAAATGTTTTCAAATAACCCAGTATCACAATCAATGATTGATGCAGTCAATAAAGTTCTTGGTGAAACACCACAAGAAGTTAAGCCACAACCAGTTGAGCAACCAAAGAATCCGTTTGCACCACAAATTTTAGGTGAATCTGATGAAAAGGTTGCTGTTCATGATGATGAGGTGGAAGATAAGAAACTCATCAAGAAGATGGTTGATAAATCTTGTTTGAAAAAAGAAGATACCGACTTAGATGAAACAACACATACAACAAAAAGAAATCCAGATGGTTCAGTAAAATCTGGTGCAGTTGATCAATTCATTAAAGGTGGTGGTAAAGTTTCTACTGCACATTACACTTTAGATAAATCGGCTAAGACCAAAAGAAATCCAGATGGATCCATTAAAAAGAGTGCTACTGCTGGTATGAAATATCATCCAGAAGAAATGACTTTTGCTGATAAACTCAAAGCTTCAATTACCGAGAACAAAGCAACTGGTACAGAAGAAATCTTCACCGACAATAATCTTGGTGAAGAAGAAATGTCTGACAAGCAGAAAGCCAAGCGTGAAAAGATTGTAATGTCCATGAAAGGTGATGAAGCTGGACTGAAACAACGCTATGGTAAGAATTGGAAGAATGTTATGTATGCTACTGCTACTAAGCAAGCCATGAAAGAAGATTCTTCTGATGAGTGGGAAGGTGAAGAATTTAAAGAAGATGTTGAACCTTTAGACGAAATGGATCCTATTACTATGACAGCTGTTGGCGTTGCTGGAGGATATCTTGCAAGCAAAGCTTATGATGGCGTAAAATCATTATTTGGCAAAAAAGTTATTCCCCATACTGCAAAAAGAGTAAATAGTATGAAAAGAACTGCGGCCGCTTATAAAAACAAAAATGAAGAATTTGACCAATTAGAAGAAGCCTCAACGTATAAATTAGGCCGTGCAGCTGCAGAAACTAAAGATTTTCCAATTAAAAATAAAGGTAAAACAGTTGGAAACTTACACTTTCATGTTTCCGCTGGAAAATTACATCACCGTGCAAGTAATGCTATAGGTGTAAAATATAACGATTGGTTTGGCCATCCCGACCAAGAAAAAATGATTGCCGCTGCTGCTGCAGAACACGAACCGGAAGCACGAAAATATTTTGCTAATAAACTTAAAGAAGAAGTTGAATTGGATGAAGCCGCAACTCGTAAAGACTTTCAAATGGTTGCTGATTTAATCCGTGCAAATGATAGTCACGATAAGCGCAAAGAATTAGCTGGCCATCATGCTGCCATTTTTGCTCAACAAAATCCACGTTTTGACCATCACAAGTTTATGAAAGCTTGTGGAGTATCTCATGAAGTTTATGGTGAAGAAGTTAAGAAGTCCGATGTTCCCGCTTTCTTACGCAAAATGCGTGGCGATAAGCCATTGTCAATGAAAGATGTTAAGTCTGCCCCTAAAGATTCTATTTCACACAAAGATAACCTTGCTAAGGCTCGTAATGAAGAAATTGAAGTTATCCAAGATAAAAATGGACACAAAACCACAACAGATATGTTAAAAGGTCGTGTTGAAGGCGGAAAATTAAATGCCTTCAAAAACTTCAAAGTAAATTTAGTAACTTCTGGTGAAGAATCAATTCCAAACGAAGTTGACAAAGGTGCTGATACAAAAGAAAAGCAAAAGATTTCTACTAATCCAGGTCCAGTTGATATCAAGCTTGATGACAATTTGGCAACTCCCCCACAAACTTATTTCTCCGATGACAAACAACTCAAAAGCGAAGAAGTTCGTGGAGAATTAAAAAGTATCCGCAGTAAACAATATAAGATGCGGGACAAGGAAGTAACCGACTTTAGAAATAAACATATTCCTGGCGGTTTGGTAACATCTAATGAAGAAGTTGAACACCTTAATGAAGATGATTTTGCTCACGCTAAAAAGCAAGGTTGGAGTGTTAGTCAACATTATCACCATACAAAAGTTACACATCCAAAACATGGTATCGTTAGTGTAGACCGTTATGGTGAATGGATGCATCATCCTGACCAAGATTACCTTGGCCGTCCTAAGGGTGATTTGGTTGCTCATGGCCAATTCCATGATTTGAATAAACATTTATCTTCATTGAAAGAAGAAGTTGAACCAGTTGAAGAAAAAGTAATTGCTGGTACTCCTGGTTGGGAAAAGCAAAAGAAAGATGTTACCGATAAATCTGGTGCAGTTCACACACCAATGAGTCGTGCAAAAGATTTAGCTCGTCAATCATTCAAGAAAATTAAGAGTGATTTAGGTAAAAACAAATAAAAACCATGAAAAAATTTAAAGATATCGTTAAAAAGAATCCTGAGCCAGCAAAGTCCGCTAATGTGGACGCTGGCCAATTAGGACAGTATTCTGCAAAGAGTCAGGTTTCCGAAGATGGTTCTTTGAGTACTTACCTTTCTTCTAGGGGTATTAATCCTAAGTTTGTTTCTAGGGACACTAAAATATCTCATGCTAAATCAAATGAATTTAAAACTTGGAAAAAGAATCATATGTTTGAAGATAATTTAAATGAAAGTGCTATGTTGGACAAATATCTCATGTCAAGAGGTATTAATCCCAGTACACTTCCAACAAATCAAAAAGTGGCTTATGCTAAATCCCAACAATTCATTGTGTGGAAGCAACATCATGTGAATGAAGATATCACTAAAGATAAATCGGATGGTGATACTCGTTCCAAACAAGCACACTCACCTACAGCAGTTCGCCAAGGTGAATTGGATAAGGCCGCAAAGTTTAATATAGTTAAACCCGTACACACTCAAACTCCTATCAAAAAAGAGGGTTCACAAACGGGACATTTGACGCCAGAATCAGTACAAATGAGTGAATCACCAAAAGAAGGCGGTAAGAAAAAGTTCTCTGGTATGTTTAATCCAGCACCAAAAGGTACCTTTGCTTATGACCAAGCTATGAGAAAAAAGAAGCATGATGATATTGAGAAACAACAATCTAAAAGTGGTGAGGGCATGACTTCTGCTATCGACCGTTTACAGAAACATTTGAATAGAGAAGGATCTGAAATGACGGATTTACAAAAGAAAGCCGCCAAATATGACTTCACTAAAACTAAATCCGGTTTAGAAGTTCCTAAACAAAAGAAACCATTCCGTATGGGTAATGAACCTATAGTGAAAAACGAAGATGTTATGGATCCACAAGCTGCAATTGCCAAGGTTCCTGATACTGATCCTAGCATTTCAGAAAGAACCCGTCAATTGTCTAAATCTGCTCGTATGATTAAGGCATTGTATAAAAGTAAAAGAATGGTCAAAGAAGATTTGGTCGACCATGAAAAGGAAGATAAATCGGTTGCAACTTATGGTAAGAAACCTAAGTTCGACAAAGCAGATGAAAAAGATAGTGCTGGTGAGAATAAACCTAATGCCGCAGCAGTTATGACCGGCGGAACAACACTAACTGGTGAAAAACGGGATGATGTAGAAATTGATCCTATGATGAGATTGCGTCCAGGTCAACCTGATCCTTTCAAAAAGAAGGATGATAAGAAGGACGACAAAAAAGACAGTAATAAAGCAGAAAAGAAATAAGATAAATATAAAGATAACCAAGGCTAATTAAGGAGAAAAAAATGCCAGCATGGTCAAATACGGATGCACCAAATTCTAAACCAAAATGTAATATGGAACGTCAAACAAGAGAAGTAGTACAACTTTACGTTGGTACAGGTAACACAGCAGGCAACAATGTAATTTCCGTAGTATACAACGATGGAGCTCAAAATAACGTAGCTAACGTTGGTGTTGCTGTAGGACAATATATTTATTTCATGTCCGGTGGATTTGCAGTTCCTGGTGGCACAGCAGGTAATGGATATCCAGGATTCTTTGCATCCAACACTCAAGTTTCTACTATAAGCGGTAATACTATAACATTGTCAACCAATTTATTTAATACAGTATCAGTTGGTTTTGGTGTTGAGTTTGATAAAGCAATTAATTATGGTGCAACCGCTTATGCAAATACCTATAATCAAGATACTATTTTGGTAACCGGAACTCGTGCTGCAAATGCTAATAGTTCAGTTGCACCTGTAGGTGATCTCGCTGCTGGTTGGGTTCACATTCAAAAGAAAACAAACAATGATGGCACCGTTCGTTACCTCAAAGAAACATTAGTTTGCTTAGGTAATCCTATAGCTTCTAACGTAAGTTCCGGTAACACAAGTTTTGGTTCTATTGTAAACGGTCTTTAATGTTAAAATTTGGTGAATTTATCTCCGAGGGTGGATACAATGTTCCTGTTGTATCCATCTCCAAGGATAAGGTCGATTTGGCCAAAGAATCAACACGCAATGAGATTAATCGTAATATTGCGGCTGAACTTTCTCGACAATGGGTTAATCCATATGGTGGTTGGATGAAAGTTAGTAGAATATTAGAAATGTATAGTATTTTTTTACCAAAGGTCATTTTTGATGATGAATCGGAAGGTGAAGAAGTTGTAGCGTTAGATCAGTTTGGTGCTCGTTGGGGTGCAGAATTGAATGGTAACGTAACTTCACCTAACCATGGTGATGAAACAGAATATTACTTGTATTATAATTATGGTATTAGTGAAAGTGGTTTCTATGAAACCTACGCTTGTATAGTGGATGAAGAAGAATTAGATGCAATATTAAAAGACGATGAAGGCAATATTGATTTTGAAGGACCTGAAGGTGAGCTAGATCCACGACAACCATAAGTAAGTAAAGAATGATAATAATGTTTGAAGAATTGAATGAAGATAATTTTATGATGTACGCAATGAAGTGTTATAGTTCACCAAATTGCGTAATGTCTGAATTTGAAGGTGATATCAAAAGAACCAAATACCTGAAAAGGTTATTTCGTAGATATAAGATTAGTAAAATTCTTAAAGAACGATTGATATTAAACCATGTAATTTTATTAAATAATGTTTTTGGTCCGGAAGTGACTGCAAGAATATTATTTTATAGAATAGATGAACGTGATTACGACATATTAAAAACAGTTCTATTATATTTAAATATATTACCAGAAATGATATATGGCATCAACGGAAAAAACATTCATACATCTAACATACCAGTTGATATGAATATTGCAGAGATATTAAGGAAGATATGAAATCATTTAAAGAATACTTAGTAGACGTGCTTGCCGGTTCGGTAGGTGAAACCTCCATTAATGAAATGGGTGCTGGTGCTGTAGGTGGTGGTTCTGCTGGACCAACTAATGTAACTGGTGCACAAAGTTCTACTGATCCAGCAAGTGCTACTGCTGTCAATAGAAAAAAGAAACGTAGTCCAATTCTAATGGGAATGGCTACTCGTAAGGCACCTAAGTGATTGACATACAAAAAAGAATTAAAGAGAAATTTGGTTTAGAAGCAGAAGTGGTAGAAGCAGCAAATGTGTTATTTTTAAGAGTACAAGGTTTAGACAATGTATCTCTTGCTGATTGGATTAGAGTAGAGTTCCATAACATATATGTTAGCGTAAAGAATCGCAGAACTTTTGAATTTTCAGATGATGGTTGGATTAAGATAGAAAAAAATGATAACAGTAGAACAACTTCAATCGATACTACCACATAATACAAATTTAAATATGTTATGTGAAACGTTAAATGGGTTACTGCCTAAGTATGAGATTAATACAAAGAATCGTATTGCTGGATTTTTAGCACAATGTGCAGTTGAATCGGTTGAGTTTACAGTACTAAAAGAAAATTTAAATTATGGTCCACAAAGTTTAATGAAAACTTGGCCACATTATTTTCTTAGTATAGTAGTTGCAAATCAATATGCACACCAACCAGAAAAAATTGCAAATCATGTTTATGCAAACAGAGGTGGTAATGGAGTAGAAACAAGTGGAGATGGATGGTTGTATCGTGGCCGTGGTGCCATACAAACCACCTTTCATGATAATTATAAAGCATATGCTGACTACATGGGATTACCATTAGATAAAACAGTTGCTTATTGTGAAACTTTAGCCGGTGCAATCGAGTCGGCCTGTTTTTATTGGAAAAGAAACAATATTAATAAAGAATGTGATGCTGATGACATTGAAGGTATGACACATAAGATTAATACTGGTTATCTTGGATTGGATAGTAGAAAAATGTATTACGAAAAGGCTAAATTAATATTATGATGACAATACTACTCTGGTTGTTTAATTACATACCCACATTTTTCATATACCTAACATTTTCAATAGGTATAGTGTTGTATATTTTTTCTGAGTTAGCTACAATAAGAATTGCGCAGGTTATAACATCCAGTTATTTGACACCAGCTTTGGTTAGAATCGTGGGTATTATTTTGATGGTAGTTAGTATATTTTTACTAGGAGTATCATTTAGTGATACCGAATTTAAAAAACAATTAGAAAAGAAAAACGCAGAAATTGCACAAATAAACGAAAATTCAAAAGACATAACCAATCAAATAGAGATTAAGTATGTTTATAGAGATAAAATTATTAAGGAGAAGGGCGATGAGATTATTAAATATGTTAGCACTAAAAATGACAGCGATTGTAATTTGCACAATTCTACTATCGAGTTGCTCAACTCTGCCGCAAAAAACAACCTTCCCGATCCCGCCAAGTCAATTGATGAATCCGGCTCCGGAGTTAACCTTAGTTCCGTTGAAACAACCGTTATCGAAAACTACAATAAATACCACGAAGTAAAGAATCAATTAGATTTATTACAATATTGGGTAACAGAACAACAGAAGAATAACAAATGATAGATATTGCAAAACAATTATTAACAGGAAAAGATAACCAAACATTAGACCTAGGTCGTGTATCTTGGATGGTTTGTTTATTTGCGGTTATTGGTTTTGCAATATATCAAATAATTCACACTACCTTCAGTTTGGATGAATTTGGTAGAACAATCGCCGCAGTTGTTGGTGTACACTCAGCCGGACTTTGGGTAAAACGTGATACTGAACCAACTTTAACACAAGAAGATAACACCAAATAATATGGTAGATTCTATTGATATGAATACAATGACCAATATTAGGGTTGATGTAGAAGTATTAAAATCACAGATAGTTACAATGACAAATCTTTGTCATAAGATGGATACAATTATTATTAAACTTGTGGATCAACAAGAAAAATATGCCAGTCAAATGTACAATGCCTTGGAAAATCGTAGAGTGGAAAAAGACGCTGAAATAAAAGAAATTCATGATCGTATTGATGTGGTTATCGATAAAGTACAAATTACAGAACTACGAATTATGGAAGAAATCAAAGAACTCCGTAGAGAATTGTTAAAGAAAACTGAAACCGAATCCATGAAAGTAGATGGTCTTTCCCAATGGAAATGGATGATTGCCGGTGGTATTATTGCCTTGACATTTATTATTTCCCGTGGAACAGAACTTTTCGGTCATCTATTGACAAAGTAATATTAATGTAGTATCATAGTACATTATGAGCGTTTACATCGACAGAACTTTTCTCCTCCAAGTGTCCCCCAAATTACAGAGGTTCTCCCGTAAAAAGGATGATCTTTATAACTTTAGGTGCCCACTTTGTGGAGATTCCCAAAAGAATAAAACTAAAGCCCGTGGATTTATGTTCCGTAAAAAGAACGATTATTTCTATATGTGCCACAATTGTGGTATATCTACCACATTTTATAATTTTTTGAAACAGGTTGATCCCAACTTATTACAAGAATATCAATTGGAGAGATATAAAAATGGAGAAACGGGAAACAATAACTATCCAAAACCGGACTTTGAAGAATTCAAAACGGAGAAGCCAATCTTCAAGAAAGCCTTGGAACTTCCAACACTCGACTCGTTACCAGAGGTGCATTTTGCTAAGGTGTATGTTCAGCAAAGAAGGATTCCAGAGACCTTTCTATCGCAATTATACTATGCGGAAGACTTTGCAGCCTTCATACAAACTCTTGGGATTGAGAAAGAGGGTCTTTATAAAGATGACAAACGGCTCGTCATTCCGTTTTATGACAAAGAGAAAAACCTCATGGCTGTCCAAGGCCGCTCGTTGGGTGAATCGAAACTCAGGTATATCACATTAAAACTCCACGATGATAATAAGAAGGTCTTTGGATTGGATCGTGCCAATAACGAAGCAATGATTTATGTTACCGAAGGTCCTATTGATTCAATGTTTTTAGAAAATGGTGTGGCAACAGCAGACTCTAACTTAGAATCAATTACTAGTGTATTGGACAAGTCCAAGGTTGCGTTAGTGTTTGATAACGAACCTCGTAACAAAGAGATCGTGGCGAAGATGGAACACGCAATAGACAATCATTTTAATATTGTCATTTGGCCAGAATTCATTACACAAAAAGATGTTAATGAAATGGTATTGGAATATGATTTTTCACCAGAAGAAATTCAAGATATTGTAAATAAAAATACTTTTATAAATTTAAGAGCTAAGATGGAGTTTGTGAATTGGAAAAAGATTTAATTGGTTGGGTAAAAAAGCTTTCAAAAAAACGAAGTGAACTAGGTGGTGAATTTAATATTTGTCCTTTTGCTAAAAAAGCATTAAAAGAAAAGAAAGTTCATTATTCATACATCGGATATGAAAGTGAATTATATATATTAAGATACATTGAATCAACTCCTGATGATTTTGAGGTAATTATTTTTTATAATTTGAAGAAAAACTTGACAGATGATGATTTGTTAAGTATTATAACTAGATTACAAGAAAAAATGCCTCATATGATATTTTTGAAAGATCATCCGGACAATCCTGGATTCATTAATGGAGTGAATACAAGTAACGGTGAATATCCCGTAATACTAGTACAGCCTAGAGATAAACTATTAAAAGCTCGTGAAAAATTGAAAAAGACCGGGTACTATGATTTATGGTCAGAAGAATATAAAAAGGAAATTTGGAGTTATGGTGATGAAAGTTAGGTACACTATATACAACTCCGAAGCGGAATCGAAACACAAAAAGAACACAGAAAAGTTGCTCTCGCATGCGTTAATGCAATCGAACCAATCTTCCCAATGATTAAAGAATTTGTAGCACAATAACAATAATAAGGCAAATACTATGGAATACCTTGGCATTAAAATTGACTTGGAACGTGATAAACTATTTGATGAATTAGGCATCAAGCGATTACAAGAATCATATATGAAGGAAGATGAAACTTCACCACAACAAAGATTCGCATTTGTATCAAAAACATTCGGGAGTAATAAAGATCATGCACAAAGACTTTATGATTACAGTAGTAAACATTGGCTTTCTTATTCTACTCCCATTTTATCTTTTGGCCGTTCTAAGCGTGGTATGCCTATATCATGTTTCCTTAACTATATTGAAGATACTGCGGAAGGTCTAGTTGAAAATCTCTCTGAAACAAATTGGCTATCAATGCTTGGGGGTGGTGTTGGTATTGGCTTTGGTATTAGATCCGCTGATGACAAGTCTACCGGTGTACTACCACATCTTAAAATGTATGATGCAAGTTCTCTGGCTTATCGCCAAGGTCGTACTCGCCGTGGTTCTTATGCCGCTTACCTTGATATATCTCATCCTGATATTATTCCTTTTCTAGAAATGCGTAAGCCAACTGGTGATCCAAATCAGCGTTGTTTAAATCTACACCATGGCATTAACATTACAGATGCTTTCATGGAAATTATTGAAAAATGTATGTTGGATCCTGAAGCCGATGATTCTTGGACATTAACAGATCCACATTCGGGTGAAGTACGAGAAGTTGTATCGGCCAAAATGTTATGGCAGATGATTCTAGAAATTCGTATGCACACAGGTGAACCATACCTTCACTTCATTGATACTAGTAACCGTGAAATGCCGCAATGGTTAAAAGACTTAGGCTTGAAGATTCATCAATCAAACCTTTGCTCTGAAATTATTTTACCTACAAACGAACAACGAACAGCCGTATGTTGTTTATCTTCTTTAAACCTAGAAACCTATGATGAGTGGAAAGATGATACCCTTTTTCTTAAAGACGTTGCTGAGATGCTTGATAACGTATTGTGTTACTTTATTGATAATGCCCCAGATACAATTGCTCGTGCCAAATATTCAGCTCAACGAGAGCGGTCCATTGGTATTGGTGCTCTTGGTTTCCATGCTTATTTGCAAAGGAATCATATTGCTTTTGAGGGTGTTATGGCGAAAGTTGCAAACAATAGAATTTTTAAATCAATCAGACGAGGACTAGATGATGCAAATATTCAGCTGGGTACCGAAAGAGGTGAAGCTCCCGATGCAGCTGGTACTGGTCGTAGGTTTAGTCATGTTATGGCTATTGCTCCCAATGCTTCTTCTTCCATTATCATGGGGAATACTTCTCCTTCTATTGAACCTTACCGTGCCAATGCTTATCGCCAAGATACTTTATCAGGTTCTCACTTAAATAAAAATAAATGGTTAGATAAAATTATTAAGGAAAAAACAAATGGTAATGAGCAAGCTTACGCTGATGCTTGGAGTTCTATTATTGCTAATGATGGGTCTTGTCATCACCTTGATATACTCTCTGAGGCAGAACGTGATATTTTCAAAACAGGAATGGAAATCGACCAACGATGGGTTATCGAGCACGCAGCCGACCGCCAACAATATATCGATCAAGCCCAATCATTAAATGTATTTTTTAGGCCTGATGCACATATCAAATACATTCACGCTATTCATTTTATGGCATGGAAAAAAGGATTGAAAACTTTATATTATTGCCGTTCAGAAAAGATTGGTAAAGCTGATAAGGTTTCAAAAAGAATTGAACGACAAGTTATTAAAGAACTTGATATGACACAACTAGCACAAGGCAATGATTGTATTGCTTGTGAAGGATGATAAATGAAACAATTTGACATTAAGTGGATATCAACTGCATTGTTTATCTTTGGAGGAACTTCAGTTGCTTTTCAATTACCTTGGCTTAAGTGGGCATTTCCAGGTTTCGTAATTGCACATGCCGTATTATTATATGATTTTTATAAAACACACAAAAACAAGCCGTTGATGTTGCAAAATTCGTATTTCTTTGTAGTCAACATTATAGCAACAATTATTTGGTTTACAAAATAAAAAATGATAAAAAAACACCAATCGAGAGTTACCGATGAACGATCTTACTTTAAACCTTTTAATTATGCTTGGGCTTACGATGCATGGCTTAAGCACGAGCAATCTCACTGGTTACATACTGAAGTACCAATGCTCGAGGATGTTAAGGATTGGAAAAAGAAACTTACAAAAGAGGAAAAACAGTTTCTTACACACATATTCAGATTCTTCACCCAAGGAGACATTGACGTTGCTGGTGGTTATGTTAATAATTATCTTCCTTATTTCCCACAACCAGAAATCAGGATGATGCTTCTGGGGTTCGCTGCAAGAGAAGCCTTACACATTGCTGCCTATTCTCACTTAATTGAAACCTTGGGTCTTCCAGACACAACCTACAATGAGTTTATGGAGTATGCTGAAATGAAGGAGAAACATGACTATGTTATGAATATCTCCGACACAAATGGTACGAAAGAAGATGTCGCAACTCAAATTGCTGTATTCTCTGCCTTTACTGAAGGTATGCAGCTGTTCTCATCATTCATCATGTTATTAAACTTTCCACGCCACGGTAAGATGAAAGGTATGGGTCAGATTGTAACCTGGTCTATTGTTGATGAAACTCAGCACACAGAGAACATGGTCAAATTATTCCGCACATATATAAACGAGAATAATGAAATTTGGAATGATGAACTTAAAGGTCGACTTTATACCATTGCAGAACGAATGGTAGCATTAGAAGATAAGTTTATTGATTTAGCGTTTCAGATGGGACCAATGGAAGATTTAACTCCAGAGGATGTTAAGAAGTACATTCGTTATATTGCAGACCGCCGGCTAATCTCATTGGGATTAAAGGGTGTGTTTAAAGTGAAAAGAAATCCTTTACCTTGGGTAGAGGAGATGATTAACGCACCGACACATACCAACTTCTTTGAGAACAGAGCTACCGATTATGCAAAAGGTGCTTTATCTGGAGATTGGGGTGATGTTTGGGCCAAATAAAGGTTCAATATGACACAAAAACAATTATCTGGAGATTGCGCAAGTTGTGAATCAACTTACAGCATATCATTTATGGAAGAAATGGTTTCACAAGATTTACCCGAACATTGTCCATTCTGTGGAGAAACAATCGAAGAACTTACCGAAGAATTTTCGGAAGAAGATGAAGATTTGAATGAATCGGATTGGGATTAAAACTACACCTACATATAGTTATATAATTAATTTTATGGAACTACTATGTGGAAGTGTAATGATTTAGATTTTACTGAAGACCAAATTGGTAATAATTACGGGTTCGTGTATCAGATTAAAAACCTGACGAATGGTAGAAAATACATAGGCAAGAAATTCTTTTATTCTGCCAAAACCAAGATAGTCAAAGGTAAAAAGAAGAAGTTAAAAGTTCCAAGTGATTGGCAAACTTACTATGGAAGTAGTGACACATTGAAGCAAGATGTGTTACAATTAGGTCATGACAACTTTTCTAGAGAGATACTACATCTTTGCCGTTCAAAAGGTGAATGTAGTTATCTCGAAGCAAAGGAACAGTTTGTCCGTGGTGTTATGGAATCCGATGATTACTATAACTCATGGATAATGGTACGAGTACGCAAATCACACCTCAAGGACTATAATGATAGAAATTCCCAAGGCACTAAAGGATGAGCCATTTGATACATTCTTTTTTCTTCCAGGTGAACAAGACGATACAATACACCTAGAAAGTGCAATGTATAAGGATCCAGGTGAGAAGGTTGGTGGATCCAAGATGGGTGATAGTTATCACATCATCATATTCCGTGAAGCAGAGGATGGTGAATTGGTTGATGTTGAAAAGTTCAATGCCGTTTTAATTGATCCTGTAACTTATATTACAAGAATGTTAGGTATAGATTGGTTTGGTATTATTGCACGAATGACTACCACATCTGAAACCTTCATTGAAAATACATTTGACAAACTAACAACCATGTGATACAATAGACCTCTACTGAAACTATTGAAAGTTTGTTATGATCCTCGTTGACTTAAACCAAGTATTACTTGCCGGACTTATGGCTCAAATTGCCAATCAAAAAGGCAAACTGGATGAACACCTCATCCGACACATGATTTTAAATATCATTCGTAACCATGTTAAGAATTTCAAAGCTGAATATGGTGAAGTGGTATTATGTTGTGATAATCGTAAGTATTGGCGTAAAGAATTATTTCCATTCTATAAGGCTGGTCGTAAGAAAACCCGTGACAAGTCCGATTTGGATTGGCATTTGATTTTTGATATGCTCAGCAAATTCAAACAAGAACTCCGTGAAAACTTCCCATACAAAGTAATCGATGTTGAAAATGCAGAAGCAGACGATATCATTGGCACTTTAGTACCATTGTATGCACCACATCAAAAGATTTTAATATTATCAAGTGATGGTGATTTCTTACAATTACAGATGTATGGTAAGAATGTTAAACAATATAATCCATCACAGAAGAAGTATGTTTACTCAACGGATCCACTCTTGGAACTCAAGGAGAAGATTATCAGAGGAGATAAAGGTGATGGCATACCAAATATATTCTCACCATCTGATTGCTTTGTCCGTGAACTCCGTCAGAAACCAATTACACAGAAAATTATTGAAAAATATCTGAAAGAAACTCCAGATGAATGGAATGATGGTTATGCACTAACTGGTTTCTATCGTAATGAAATGCTTATAGACCTGAGGTTCATCCCAAAAGAGATTAAAGAAAACATTATAAATACCTATGAAGAAACAAAGCCTGCTAAAGGCAAATTGCTAAATTATTTTATTGAGCATAAACTAAAGAACTTAATGGAAGTGATTGAGGAATTTCAATGAAAAACATATTCGAAATTTTGGATGAATTTGAAGTAGCAGATTCCAAAAAAGATAGAATGAAAGTAATCGAGAATAATCTTAACAAAACGTTTGTCGATGTGTTACAATTAACTTATCATCCAAATTTTCAATGGTTGATAACAGAAATGCCAGATGAGTATAAAATACCTACTGATCAATTGCCAGGTTTACATAGAACTCAAATGTCCAGTGAATTAAGAAAATTGTATTTGTTTGAAAAAGGTAATCCCGCAGCAGAACGATTGACACCTAGAAAAAGAACTGAAATTCTCATTCAAATACTAGAAGGTTTGGAACCCCGTGAAGCAGAAGTTATTATTGGCATTTTCAATAAAGATTTAGGGGTTAAGGGATTAAATTATAAATTTATCAAAGAGGCTTTTCCAACACTACTACCATAATGACAAAACCAGAAAAAATAATAATAATAACTGGAACATTTGACCCATTAACACTTAATGAACTCAACTTTCTTAAAAAGTGTAAACGAAAAGGTGATTGGCTTGTTGTCGGGATTCATTCTGACTGGTGGATGATGTGGGCTGAAGGTGGTATGGTGCAGGATTATGATACTCGCCGTGAGATTATAAAAAATTTAAAATGTGTAGATGAAATATTTTCTTTCAATGATTCTGATGGAACAGTTTGTCAATTATTGAAATTAGTAAAGATTTGTTATCCATACGCTGACATAACCTATGTGTCGGATATGGACATGCATAATATGCCAGAAACAAAGATTAAAGGCATTACATTTGAAACCCTGAAATAGGAGCAGTATAGTGACAAAGTTTGTTGGTAAATTTAGAAAAAATAAAGAGTACAATGATGATTATGGTTACATTCAAAATAAACATCAAAATGAACGTGTGGAAATTAAAAAGATTCTAACTCAACATGAAGAAGAATTAGCAGAAGAAAGTTATGTGGAAGAAACATACGAAAATGATTTCAATAGTGGTAGCTAAGTTTACCACATTTATTCGTGGTTTTCTTACTTTTTTAGCATAAGTAGGTATGTCCGCCTTTGATATAAGGTAATGGTATTAGTGTTGTTCCTAAGCAACAGTTACCAATATACTGCTTGACCTTTCAACAATACTGTATTATAATAGGTTCTTCACATGGAGAATTTTATTATATGATATACGGTTATATTCCAAAATCAAAACCAAAAAAGTTAACCAAAGCTCAAGAACAACAAAAATCTGAGTGGTTGGCTTCTATCAATAAGTTATCGTCAAAACGGTATTCCAAATCTTTAGTTATTAAATCAAAGTTGCCAGTAAGAGAAATGGCTAACTACCACAGAGAAACTCCACAGATTGCGTCCTTGGATACAGGTTTTGTTACTTGTGCCAAAACATTCCAAAATTCATATACAGGTGATAAGATAAAAGGCATCGGTACTATGCACAAGAGTAATGCAGTTCCAGTATTTTCCGATAATGAAGCAAAAGACATAGCGAGTATGAGAAGATGAGTATTACAAAAGAAGAATGGTCTGAATATGAAGAATATTTGGAAACATTAACAGAGTCCGAATTGGAAATTGAGATCGAGTGGTTGAGATCAGTCGGAATAGCTAAAATGAGAGGTAGTAGCATTACTAGTATTGAGATTAACACTTTACAATGAGGAAAATATGTTAAGTCAACAAGAAGAATCGCAAATTTTGCAAGGAATTGATACGGTAATGTATAATTTACGACAGTTACCGCTTGATGATGTAGCATGGTTCTTGGTCAAGTACAATCCAAAGCTTGCTGAAGAACTTGCCGACCGGCTTGAACAGAATATTTTTGAAAAAAACGAAGGAAATACACATGAATAACGATTCATACATTTGGTTAAAAGCAAATACGCAAGACGGAGAAATTCCTGCGTGGAAACGCTTGGATTTAGTCTGCCGAAAGTGGGCAGTATTGACCGGACTTGAAAAGGATCTAATGAAATACCGAGAATTGCAAGCGGAATTCAAATAAAAATGTTTAAAACTAAAAAACCAATTAAAAACTGTTTGTTACTCGAATTTGACACACAAAAAGACCTTGCACTTGCATTTTGTCGAGTGGAGGAATTTTATGAAGGCAATCCTAAAGTAAATGGCAAATATTTGTCGTTTGTGGGCTTCATTGACGCATTTATGACTGATGATGGCAAGTTGGACTACTTCCATTATTGGACAGGATTCAATATTCCTGGAGATATTTTCATGAAATGGTCACAAAACAATATGTCAGATAAAACATATTGGGAAACTGCCTTAGCTCATGCAGTTTTTACAAAATTGGACTTAGAAAAACCATTCTATATTATCGGTGGTAAAAAAGGTGATATGAAAGTAATCGACCATGAAATTGCTCATGCACTTTATTACATAAATTCGGAATATAAGAGTGAAATGGAAGATTTGACTTATAATTTTTACAAAACACACCGTAAGGATTATTCTAATATGGTGAAATTCCTCAAAAAAATGGGTTACGGTCAAAATGTAATTAAGGATGAAGTTCAAGCATATATGAGCACCAGTAAGAAATCCGAATTGGTAATCAAATTTGGTCTGGATTACGATACCGTTTTACCGTTAATCCGCAAATATCGTAAAGTGTTGCTAAAATACAACACATCGAAGAAATAACTTGACGGTAGATGATATCTGTAGTATAATGGTATCTTAAATCGGAGAATACATGCATATTACAGAATCTAAAACACTACTTGCCAAATTAATGGCTACCGAAAATTTGACTGTGGAACAACGCAATGTTCAAACGGCTTGTTTTGATGTAAAAAGTCGTGTTCTTACCTTGCCAATTTTGGACACAAAGATTTCACCATTCTTATATGACCTTTTCTTAGGTCATGAAGTTGGCCATGCTTTGCATACTCCATTGGAAGGATTGATCAAAGCTAAAGAAGAAGGCATTTCTCGTTCCGTAATTAATGTGGTAGAAGATTCCCGTATTGAACGTAAAATCAAAAACAAATATCCAGGAATCCGTATCTCCTTTGTTAAAGGTTATCGTGAACTAATTGAAAAAGATTTCTTTGGTACCGAAGGTGCTGACCTGAACGATTTGAATTTCATCGACCGTGCTAATCTCTACACAAAAGGTGGTGCAGCACAAGGTATCCAATTTAATGAATTTGAAAAACGTTTAGTTGATAAAATTGAAAATACACAAACTTATGATGATGTAATTCATGTTTCCAGAGAAGTAATGCAATACATGAAAGAAGAAGCTGAAACTGCCAAAAAATTAAATCCAGATGAAGAATTTGAAGAAGATGAAAATGGTGATTATGAAGAATTTGAATCTGAAGGTTATGATGATTCTGATGAGTTTGATGAAGAAACTGAAACTTTTAAATCTAAAGGTGCAGATGAAACTGAAAAAGAAAATGATGACTCAATTGAATCGGGTGATACTTTAGGTGGCGGTACTGATCCTGAAGGAGAATCCGATGATGAGATTAAATCACATACAGATGAAACATATCGTAAGAATGAAAAAAAACTGTTTAGTGTAGATTCTAGTACATATTATTATGGTAATATTCCTGATGTTGATTTAACTAAAGCAATTTTACCATACAAACAATTGTGGGCTGATTATCGCCAATCTGCTGCAGACTTTAAAGAAAATAATAAGTATTATAATATTGAGGATGGACTTGATAATAAGAAATTTTTGAAGTTGCGTAATGACGCCAAAAAAGTTGTTGGTTATCTTGCTAAAGAATTTGAGTTGCGTAAAAATGCCGACCAGTTGAAACGTGCTTCTGTTGCTAAAACTGGTGAATTGAATATGAGTAAAATCTATTCATATGGTTTTGCTGAGGACATCTTCAAGAAAATTACAGTATTGCCTGGTGGCAAATCGCATGGCTTGGTAATGTTTTTAGATTGGTCAGGTAGTATGAATGACCATATTGATAATACCCTTAAGCAATTAATTAACTTGGTGATGTTTTGTAAGAAAGTAAATATTCCTTACGAAGTTTATGCTTTTAGTTCTGAATATGGTGATGGTTGGCAAAATGCATTCAAAGAAGGTGAGATTGCTCTCCGTAATTTTAAATTGTTGAATTTACTTTCCAATAAAATGTCATCAGTAGAATTTACATATGCCTGTTCCGCTTTGGTTAATTGTTGTGAATACCGTGGATGGAAACCAGCATGGATGCAAAAAGGTGGCACACCATTGACTGAAGCGATTATCTCTGCTATGAAGATTGTTCCCGAATTCCAGAAACAATACAAGTTGCAAATAGTGAATACTGTATTCTTAACTGATGGTGATGGCCACTCATTGCGTGATGTATTCTACACTAACAGTAATGGTTATCCTAATTCAGGTTCAGGTGAAGGTGGTAATTATCGTGGATATAAGAAAATGGTGATTCGTGATCCTAAGAATAGAAATGAAATTCTTGTGGAGTATCCACAAGGTCGTGAATTGACTTCCGCTTATATCAAAATGTTGAAGATGCGAACCAATTCTAATATTGTTGGTTTCTATGTTTTGTCTGGTCGTGAATTGGGTCGTGAGTTACATCATTTCTTACCTAAGGCATTTATTAATAGTCATGATAAATATAAAACTGAATTTCGTAAGAATAAGTATATGGTTGTTACTTCTGCCGGTTACGATGAGTTTTATCTTCTCCGATCCGAAAGCCTAGATACTGATGATGATGTAAGTTTTGAAGTGAAAGAAAATGCGACTACCCGTGGACTAGTTTCTGCTTTTAGTAAGTATGCAGGTAATCGTTTGAATAATCGAGTTGTACTTAACCGTTTTGTGGGAATGATATCATGAAAGATATAGCAACATTTGTAGGTGAAGCAGGTAAAGTGATGGCAGTAATTTATGAAGGTGATGGATTTTGGAAAGTAAATTATGGTACATCAGATAATACTTCTACGTTTAGTAAGGTGTTTATGACCGAAGAACAAGCAACTGCTTTTGCTTCAGATTACACCAACAAGGATTCCAAACCAACTTTTCTAAGTGAATGATGTCTAAGGATACAATTGATTTTGATCCGATTGATCCTAAGAAAATATATCAAGCATTAATTAAAAGGTGCAAAGCTGCACAATCCTGGAATATTCGTTGTATTGTTGATGAAGCTTGGGTTGGACTTGCACCATTTAATATTATGATTGTGGATGGAATATTCCATTGTACAGTAATTGCTCCGACATTAAAAGAGGCTTATATAATGGTATCGGCACAATTACCCGTTATTAGATTTTTAGATTATAAAAAAGATATAGAATGAATCCACAAGAATTGTTGAACCTGATGAAACATATTAGAGTATGGTTACCTAAAGGTAGTCATATTCGAAATGAAGTTGAAAATATCATTAACCAAATAAGAACTCAACTAGGATTACCACCCGAAATGAAACCAGAAGTACAAACTGAAATTACACCTGTGGTTGAATGAATATTATGAATATAGAACCGATACACTTATTAGATATATCACTAGAACACCTGAACCTATTTTCGTTTATGTTAGGTGCCACATGGGCCTTTTTTAACCAAGGTCTTTTTGGTAAGAGAATTGGTAAAATTATATTCCTCTATTTTGGAGGCCTCGCTTTATACTATTGGGCTCTTTGGTATGTCGCAACTCATCCGTAATAATTTCCTTAATGCCATCCTGATAATCTCATTGATTACACTTGCTTATGCCTTTGCTTTTAACAATGATTACCACGAACTCATTGACAAAGTAACTCCTATCAAGTATAATTGTAATATGTTAATCGGAGGTTGGCATCCAGATGTTCCACCACAAGTCATTGAAGAATGTAGAAAGAAAAGATATGAAACTCAAAGCTATTAGAAATAAAGTAATCGTAAAACTCTTGAAGAATAAAGAGTTTACTAAGGTTGGGATTTTTCTGACCGCAACTGGGAAAGACGCTGTATCGAAAGGATTGGTTCTAGCAGTAGGACCTGATACGCAAGACGTTCTTGTTGGTCAGACAATTCTTCCAGACTGGAATACAGCGGATGAAACCAAGTTTGAAGGTGAAACATATTATATTATCTCCGAAGATGATATTGTTGGAGTTTATGATGACGAAATCAATGATGAATCTGATTTTGAACCAGAAGCCAAAGAAATTAGTGAAACTGAAAAAGAAGCACTCATGGCATTTAATTTCAGAAAAGGTATTATGAATATTTAATCAAATTACTTGTGGATTTTACAGCGATTCCGGGAGCTGCTGGAATCTCTAGAATAGTATAGTAATCAGATTAATAAAAATATCGAGTTCCATGGTTCCCTCAAAGAGTTAGTGTTTAAAACCTAGTAGTTATACTTATTTATTATATTTTATGTTGCTTAGCAACAATTATCAGGAAATAAAAAAATGTTTAATTCAAGAAATCTCAATAAACTCAAAGAGTACATCTCCTTCTTTCTAGCGGCTTATTGCTGGATCGGAGTTCTACTGGCTTTTGGTTACTCAGAGTCACTTCCTTGGTTTTTAGCGGCTATTCCGTGGACCATTCTTTCCCTAGAGAACTTCAAAGAACCTGTGTAATCCGAAAATGACTACATTTACCTCAGAAGATCGAATGACGGCCTCTCAGTATTTTACTGATCCTGGAATTCTTTCTGAACCTACTCAGAAGATTTGGTCGGATGTCGATAAGTCTTGGTGGGGCGATACGGATCCCTATCAGTTAAACCTAAAAAATATCCGTCAGACCGAGATACAGTTTTTCTGGCCTCTGACTGAGCAAATTCCGTTAGGACTGGATTATACTGGATGTGAGAAACCGAAGATAACGACACTCAATACACTCACACACACAGGATTTTTGGCACCAACATGGGGTACCACAACCATATCGAACATTACTCCAACACTTTCTGTCCAAGCTACAAATTCAGTAGGACAACTCAACATTGGTGGAATCTCAGTAGGCTTAGAGAGTGAACCGAAGTGGTATCAGAAGGTACTGTATAATTTATTAGGATTTGACTGGAACGACAGTAAGAAGAAAGACTGGAAATGAAAATGAGAACTAAACTATTCGGTAGACATATTATCTTAGAAATATCTTTACGACCTGATAGATACATCAAGTGGTTACCAGCAATCAAGTACGGATATTCAAAGTGAAAGAGTATAATCCAAAGAAAGTATATACAGGTTATTATATGGGTGAGAAAGTATCTCTGAAACCTCCTGTATATACATTTACACAACTAACACAACTAACACAACTAACACAACTAACACAACCTCATATCAGAGAATTGACAGATGAGGAATTTATTTCTGTTTATAGAACTTGGTCAATTACTGGCAATGACCCATTGGTTTTGAAAGAAGCAGTACTAAGAAAGGCACAAGATAAATGTTAGTTACTACTTACTGTGATATTTTAGTCTTATTGTGTAATAAAAAACCTTATGAAAACAAATATGGAGAATAATCAATGAAAAGACAGAAAGCTCAGGGTGTAGGGTTATACCAGAATGATATAACAAAAGAACTGAATAAGGTTGCTTTTGGTAAAACATTATCTACGGTTTCTTTGAATGACAAGTATAGAGCGTATTGTAAAACCACAGATAAACCTATGACTTTTCTAGAATTCAAAGAATCTCTGTATCCTGTCCGAAGGAAAAAAATAGAACCACAGAAGCCTCCCGTTAAAAAAATATCCAAGTCTGAACAGAAGGAGTTACAGAAACTCCGTGTTGAGAAACGTAGAATCAAAAGAGAATTAAGAAAATCTAAGAAACTCCTCCAGGAAAAAATTTCGAATCCTTGAGTTCCGGCCAGAAAAAAAATATTGGAATTAATCTGTTTGACCTGGAGGACGCTTTTTTTATCCCATAGCCCTTTGTTGCTCCCATACAACACTATGCGCCACTATTACCACTCAACCAGTCTCCAATCTGCCTTTATAACCTCCATGCGACTCCAATAATCCTTTATTACTTTTCTATCTCATTTTAGCGCACCAGACCGCTTTCTTACGCAAAATAACGCTTTACACTCCATCCAATGCCTGTATACTGGTTTTATTGAGTGAAAACAGCAGTCCGCTTCGGAAGTGTTGTTTCCATACAACAGATTATAGGATTATTATGATTATTAAAGATATTACCAATTTGAGTATTATAGAATTAAAGCAGTTATTGGCACAAGTTAATCACGACCTTAAATTGAATAAACCGACCATTAAGCGTATTAAAAAAGCTGCTATTATCTCTGAATCCGAAGGCATTATCTGCAATAAAATCGCTGCTGTATATACTGGCAATAAGCAAGTTACTCCAGTGCAAAATGGCAAGTTAATCGCTGATATTCAAATCCAAAAGGATATTCTCGATTATCTCAATAATGGCGGTATGATTATCACTAAGCGGACCAGAGTAACCAAGAGAAATAAGAAAGTGGCATTAAACCCATTAACATTATCTTATTATAAGAAAGTATCACTATGAATAAACTAGACCTATTAACTAAAGCATACCCATTATACCAAAGAGGTTGTGGTGTATATGAGATTGCCAAGGCATTATCTATTAGTACCGGTAGCGCTTCTCAATTATATTTGCTTTGTGCTCAATTAACCAATACCAATATCAATTAACTATAAAGGAATTACCATGTTTACACCATTCTGCTCTACCGATTTGCGCTCTGTATCACTTAAAGATAAGCGTGCTCTATTAACTGAATTAAAAGCTTCTATTAAAGAAGATGTATTATCCAGTAAATCAGCTCGTATATTATCTAAGGTTGCTAAAGAGAATGAAAAGAAAGCGAAAGTTACTGAGCAAATTAGAATTGCTACAGAGAAACTTGCCAAATTACAAGCTAAGTTAGTATAAGGAGTATTATATGAATAAAGAATATCCCGCCGAGGATGTATTCGGTAAATGGTTTACTGAATGGGATGATTAACCGATGATTTATAGTAACCATTATGTCCCCTCAGCGGCATATAGTGGTTATTAGTAAGTGATTGATTATAAAAGAATATTGTGGTACTGATATATTGTGAATATGCTCGAAAAATGACTCAGGATAATCTAGGACGCACTAGGATAATCTGCCGTTGATACTAAGAGCCGCATATAGCACCATATTAGCGACATAATGGGCGACTATATTACTTTCCGTTATATAAGAGATTATCCTTTATATCACGGTGTTATTAACGGAGTTTGTTTTATATTATTATTGTGGTTTTATAGTATTATTATCTGGCGTTAGTATAATGGATAATACAGTAACCTTCTAAGTTATTGATAAAGGTTCGATTCCTTTACGCCGGACCATTATTATTGGGGTATTATGAATAAGATTAAAATGAGTTTGTTTTATCTGGTTAAATTAAAAGGTGATAATAAAGCGGACTATATTGCCGGTCCGTTTAAATCATATACTGAAGCGTGGGGTTCGGTTGAATATCAAATTAGTGATAATGACCCTTCCTTTACTATATTAGAAAATGAATTAGAATTAGATTATTAAGGAGTATTATGATACGGAATAAAGTGAAATTACCCAAGCAATTGGAACTATTAACTAAAAAGCGTGAGATGTTAAAGCAGTTAATATCTGATATTGATGATGATATTAACATGGAATATCAAGATTTGACTTATAATATTACCCATAAGGATAATGGTAAGTCATTTAGTATGATTTATAATAATATTACTTTTAACTTTAGACCATTAAAGAATGAAAAGGATTATACTGTTATTAAGTCTGGTCGTCCTATTGGTGCTGTATATAATAAGAATAAGGATGATTTAATGTTTGATATTGTGAAAGGTATTATATGAGTAAGAAGCATTATATTACTATTGCCAGAGTATTATTTGAGAATAAATCAGCATTCCAAGTATGTTCTGATTTAGCGGTACAGTTTAAGAATGATAATCGGTTATTTGATATTAACCGTTTTCTTACTGCTTGTGGTCATTAAGGTAGTTTAAGGTATTTTGATAAGGAGTATTATGAAGAATTATTCATTTATTTGCAGTAAAGTAGGATTTAAGACATTATATTATCCATTAGGTCATATGATTGATAGAGATATTAAATCATTATTATCTAAAATGGAAAGTAATGGTTACATTGTTGAATTGATTAAAGATTAAGGAGTATTATTATGGGTAGTTTTAAAAAGATGGAATCTGATTTTCAGTATTATTTTGATAATCAGCATGGTGATGTAGTGATTGGTAATTATACATTCTCTGCTTCCGATGTATTGAAAGAATTTGATCCAATTGCTTATAATGAAGAATTCCATAATTGGATGGATATTGAAATGGCATTGGAAGTATAATGGAAAAGGTTATTATTGTTTGTTTATTACTATTATTGGCGTATCATTTTAGCGATATTGATAATCAGTTTAGGGTTATGTCTGGTAATATTAAGATTGAAAGGGTATTATGATTATCTCTGGTATATTATTCTGGTTGATTATTATACTGTTATTACTGGTGTTGTTCCGATACAACGGTTTATAATGTTTCGACCAATAATAGTTATTGGAATGTGCCAAAGTGGTTGTGGTATATTC
>Ga0208255_100007_pt1 | contig 43365 bp, 87 predicted proteins | sample CryBogCBH06Jun08_FD_184600 | JGI IMG/M metagenome (GOLD analysis project Ga0208255, IMG submission 184600) | Freshwater microbial communities from Crystal Bog, Wisconsin, USA - CBH06Jun08 (SPAdes) | ecosystem: Environmental > Aquatic > Freshwater > Lake | place: Crystal Bog, Wisconsin, USA... | reverse complement strand
CATTATGATTAAACTAGAAAATATACAATCGTTAGTAGGCAATCACGTTTCCCCTTACATCTATAATGCAAAGGAATTTAAGCCTGGTACCACACCTATTTATTATTCAGGCCCTTATTGGGACAACAAAGAAACAGAAGCAGCTATTGATTCCTTCCTTAATGGTAAGTGGGTAACAGCAGGAGAGAAGGTACACAAGTTTGAGAACGCCTTTAGTAAAAGGTTTAATACTAAGTACTCCCACATGGTTAACTCTGGATCATCTGCTAATTTAGTCCTCATAGCTGCCCTTAAAAAACGTTTTGGATGGTCTGATGGTGATGAGATAATAGTATCTCCTGTAGGCTTCGCAACTACCATTTCGGTACTATACCAGAATAGGCTTAAGCCTGTATTCATAGATATAGAATGGGATACACTCAATTTTGATACGGACCTTATAGAATCAAAGATTACCTCTAAGACTAAGGGTATCTTTATTTCGCCTGTATTAGGAAATCCTCCTGATATGGATATCCTAAAAGAGATAGCAGATAAGTACGGAATATTATTAATAGGAGATAATTGTGATAGTCTAGGTAGTAAATGGAATGGCAAGTATCTATCTGATTACTATGTTGCATACTCTAATTCATTTTATCCTGCACACCATATATCTACCGGAGAAGGTGGGATGATATGCTCTAATGATGCCGAGCTAAAGAAGCTATTTATGAGCCTCAGTACCTGGGGTCGGGAATGTCATCCAGCCGGAACTTCAATATATACCACAGCAGGTGTTAAAAATATAGAAGATGTTGCTGTTGATGATATTGTTTATACCCACAACGGTAATTATGAAAGGGTTTATGAATTAATGAAAAGGGATTATAGTGGTAAACTTTTGACAATAAAGTCAATGCGTAATCAGGATGTGGTAATTACTGAAAACCACCCCCTTTATATAAAGAGAGGTAATGAATATATGTGGGCTTTAGGTAAAGATATTATTGCAGGAGATTTTCTAACACAAAAAATACCATCAAATTTTCAAACACCAAAAACACTTAGCGTTAGTTACAAAACATTATTTGATGAAAGGTCATTCGAGGTAAATTGTGAACCAGATTTATTTAGATTAATTGGGTACTGGTTAGCCGAAGGATCTGCAAATAGCGGAAAGAAAGGGTCTAACGGTAATAGGGAGAAAGATAAAAATAAATACTTATTCTACAAAGTTGAGTTTGCATTTAATGTTGCTGAGGAGAAGTATATATCTGATGTAACTAATTTAATGAAAAAGTATTTTGGTGTTAGTACAAATGTAAGGTCTAGAAAAGGAAGTAATGGGGTGTCACTAACATCAAAAAGCAGGAGAGCTTATGAATTTTTTATTAAATACTGTAATAAGATATCCTACAATAAAAAACTATTATATGATTTTATTCATTATGATAAAGAATTACTAGCTGAATTAGTTAAGGGATATTGGAGAGGAGATGGTTCACACGATTTTCAATCAACTTCTGTTGCAACTACTAGTATTGATTTAGCTAATCAAATTAGATTGATTTTAAGTAGATTTGATATAAGTCCAAGTATACTAATTAGAGATCCTAAAAAACATACTAATGCTATTGTTAACGGTAGAGTTGTTGCTGCTAAACGTAATTTATACTCATTAACTTGTTATGGAGAAAATTCAAGAAAATTAAATGAGATATTAGGTATTGAATCTATTGAAAAGAAAAAACATACTGTAACAAAATACAGATGTGATTGTCAAGACTATATTTTACATGAAGTTCAAAACATTTTAATTGAGGATGTTAATAATATTACAGTCTACAATTTTGAAGTTGAAAATGATCATAGTTATCACGCAAATGGTATAGCTTCACATAATTGCTACTGCGTGGGTTCCGCTAACCTTTTACCTTGCGGTACCTGTGGTAATCGATTTGATAAATGGCTAGAAGGGTATGATGGGATAATTGATCATAAGTATGTATTCAGTGAGATGGGATATAACCTAAAACCACTAGATTTACAAGGAGCAATAGGCCTAGTGCAACTAGAGAAACTACCAGAGATAGAAGCTAACAGAAAGCGTTCTCATGATACTATTACAGAGATATTTAAAAGTATACAAGGTATAAGATCTCCATCTGTACTTCCCCTGGCAGACCCTTGTTGGTTTGGTACACCGTTCATTTGTGAAGAAGAAGGATTGAAAGCAAGATTAGTTGCTTACCTAGAAGCTAATAAGATCCAAACAAGAAACTACTTTGCAGGTAATATATTAATGCATCCAGGTTACTCACACTTAGATGATGTTAAAAAATATCCTGAAGCTAACAAAGTACTAGACAAAGTATTTTTCATAGGGGCAGCACCACATTATACAGAACCAGTCTTTGATTATATCGAAGATGTAATACGCAAATTTAAATAGGTTGCAATAAAGCTTTGTAAGATTTACTTACTAGGTAACCTACTTACCCTGTATCAAATTTGAAGTTATCTCTTATGAATACTTTTAATTTAACTCAATGTAGGGTACTTCATAGGAAGTAAAATTACACTTTGTATAGTAATAAATATAACACATATGAAAATAGTAGTACTAGGAGATGGACTGTTAGGATCTGAGATAATTAAACAGACAGGTTGGGATTATATCTCACGTAAGAAAGATGGTTTTGATATAACTGAGCCTGAGAAATATAAATACTTCTTTCAGGAGATTTTAGAAGGGGTAATTGTAGTTACAAAGTATGATGTAGTAGTAAACTGTATAGCTAATACAGATACATATTCAGAGGATTCTAAAACAATCAGTAATGTTAATTATCAAGGTCCTATAGAATTAGTTAAATACTTAGATAGTAATAATATAAAATTAGTACAAATATCTTCTGATTATGTTTACTCTCAATCTTCACCTTGTGCTAGTGAAAGATTCTTATTTTTATTAAGAGGCCTAACTTTCCACCCTTATATAAAATATAAAATACTTTTAGACGAATTCTTATCAAGATACTTTCCTAACACACTTATATGCCGGTGTTCTTTCAAACCTAACCCCTTTCCTTATGACCAGGCTTGGGATGATTTAATAGGCAACTTTGATTATGTGGATGTGATTGCAGGATTAATTATCAAACTGATTAATAAAGATGCTGAAGGTATTTACAACGTAGGTACAGAAGTTAAATCAATTTATGATTTAGCTAAACGAACTAAACCTGAAGTGCAACCTATACCTAGTCCATCGTATGCACCTAAAGATGTAACTATGAATTTAACTAAAATGGAAAACTTTCTTAAATGAAAATATTAATAATTAGTACAGGGTTCTTAGGGGATGGAATGTTAGCCGGATCCTTTGCTGAAAATTGTAAAAGAAATGGTTATGAGAGAGTTGATCTTATAGTAGGGTGGCCACAAATACTCCAACTACTCAGAAATAATCCTCATATCGACAATGTATTTTTAAGTAATCCTATAGGAGCAAATCCCCCAACACCTAAAGATATATCTATGTATGATAGAGTGTACAACACTCCTCATTTAGTATTCTCTGAAAGGCCTATAGATACTTTCAATAAGGCAATAGGGCTAACTGATTTAGAATATAACTTTAAATTGTATGTACCAGATATAGAGATAGAACCTAAAACAAAACCTAGGTTATCATTTCAATATGATTGGCATTTAAGATCCTTTGGTACTAATAAAACATCACGTAACCCACAACGTATCATAGAAGCTATTTCTAGTAAATACGAAGTGCTAGTGATAGGAGATGATACACATTGGAATATAGATGAAAATACTCCTATTACTTTCTTACAACATTGTGCAGTAATTAAGAACTCAGATGTATTCTTTGGATATCCTGGAGGCATGCATTGGGTAGCTGCAGGAACTGGAGTACCTACGATTACTACCTCTGAATGGTTAATGAAGCACTACATAGATAAAGGTGAATATAAAGGTAATGATTTTAATGAATTCAAAGACCAGTGGATGGTGCATGCATGTAAGAATTATAAAGAACCACATATTTTATTTGAGCCTGAAGTATCAGATGATTATATTATCGAGTACCTTTTAAAGTATGAGTTATGATTTTATACTACAGGATAAGTAATAATTCAAATAAGATGGATAGATTGATAAATTCTACAAAAGAGAATTGTCTTTCAAATGCACTAAAACATTTTCAACCATTCGTTGAATCATTTAATATTATAGCTGATAATGTTACTGAGGATATACTCTATCAGTTTTTATTAGATATTAAAGATAAATACCCTAATGTAACTCTGGAAGATAGTAAATTAGGTAATGCAGGATCATTCTGGTATATTTTTAATAAAGTACTTTCTCTTCCTGCAGACACTCAAGTTTATTTATTAGAGGATGACTACATTCACAAAAGTAATTCCTACAAGGTACTAAAGGAAGGTTTAAATAGAGGTGAGTATGTCACGCTTTATGATCCCAATGACATGTATAAAAACTATTCTGAAGGAGGTCCTAACCCATTTATAGAAGATGGGGGTGAGATTGCCAGAGTGATATTAACTGAAAGTTCTCATTGGAAAACATCTATATCCACCACACTTACCTTCGCCACTACAACCAGAGTTCTAAAAGAGGATTTTGATATATGGAAGGCATATACCGGAGGAAATAGTGTAAATGATTTTCAATGTTTCGTAAAGCTTAGAGAGTTAGGTAGAAGTTTAATAGTACCTGTACCAGGCTACTCTACACATGCTTGTGTAGGTTATCTATCACCATTACATGATTGGAACGAAGAAGTCTTAAAATAATTAAAACAATGAATGTATTCATACTAGGTTATAATGCTGCTGATTACTTTAATGAGTGGTTTAAAAAAGAAAACTTTCAGAATGTAAAATTCAGATTTATTGATAATGGGAATCAAGCACTTCCAGAAAAAGTGAAAGATATATCCATATATACAACTAGTAGAAACATAGGTTGTGGAGGTGGTTGGAATCTAATATGTGATATAGCTTTTGACTATATGGGATTAGATAAAGTAATCATAGGAGAGGAGGATGCCATATTCAATCAGGATATGTTAGAGTCTTTATATAATCACTGTGAACCTGATAGATTAATGACCACCTACGGTAATGGGTTTGGATTTGCATTATTCTGCATACATAAAGATACCTTTAATAAGGTAGGAAGGTTTGATGAGAATTTTCTATTTGCCGGGGCAGAGGACGAAGACTATAAAATAAGATGTGCAAAGAACAATGTAGAGGTATTTTGTATGGAGGTTGACCCTTCATTAAATGGCCATGCCAGTACTTATGATCCTAAATCACCTAGGACTTCTGTAGAGCCTCATAACCTACAATACCTAAAACTTAAATGGGGTGCCCCCTTCCACACTAACTCTATCTATTATGATAAACCTTTCAACGGTAATCCTCCATTTATATTTGATCCTACACTAGAATTACATTACGGAAAGCTAGATAAATTTCCATCAGAATTGGAATACGAAAAATTCTAAAAATAATTTAGGTTAATTAAATTAAACGTTTTATATTTGCAAAATGGTTATCAGAAATTTAATACAAGACGGTGCAGCATATGGCTCTATAGCCTGTATAAAAGGAGAGGAGTCTGTAGTATCTATCAGAGGATACTTAGCCTACAACTTTGATTTCATTAAACAGTTTGACACTATTATTCTAGCTGTTAACTGGTTAGAAGGAGTATCTGATGAAACGGTAGATAGATACCTAGAACAATGGAGAATGGCTTTTCCTAACTCTAATGTACACACAATCCTTTTACAAGAAAATAAAGGACATTCTTTAGGTTATATGGAACTAGACAATGCACTATTCGGCAAATGTAAAGACTTAGATATAAAATGGCTTTTCAAATCCACCGAGGATATAATCATTAACGAACCTTTCCTAGACCACCCTATCTCTACAGCAGACTTTTATTACTTCAACGGTATAGGTAAAGGAGGGATGGATAAGTATCAGTTTGATTACGATCTTATAGCAAAGGTAGACTTCTACCCTAACACCAATTTCTATATCATCAATACATGGGCTGCTGATTGGTTATATGATGAAGAAGAAATAGATAAAGCTTATACCTATACAAAAAGTCTTGAAAATTATAATGGACGTATCTGGGAGTATATACCAGGATTTTCCTGTGAGGCCAAGTTAGCTGAGATGATTACGGATAGAAATATAGAGAGGGCTCATTTGTTATCTTATGATGCTTACTTAAGATTATTATCTTATATAGATAGATATGACGTGCATGATAATTCTTTTAAGAACATCATGTACAATAATGTATGCCACTTTCATTTTCCTAACTCCCCCGTAACAATAATAGAATGACAATAGTATATAGAATCAGTGATTCCGGCTACAAAAAATCAAAGCCGGAGTATATCAATAACATCAACTGCTTACGTAATGCAGCTAGTGTATTTCAATATGAAAATTGGCACATTGTAGCCGATAATGTAAAGAATGAAGATACCTTATCCTGCATACGTAATTTAGATACATATCTTAATCACCCTGTTATACATAATGTATCACTAGGTAGTGGTGCACAGACATTTAATTATGCATTAGATATAGCACTTAGCTTACCAGAAGACGAACTGATTTACTTCGTTGAAAATGACTACCTACATATACCAGGTTCAGATTTATTAATAGAAGAGGGGTTAGATTTAGGGGCTGACTACTTGGCCGGCTACGATCATCCTGATAAGTATTTATCACTTGAACAAGGAGGTAATCCCGAAGTAGAAGGAGGTGGAGAATTAACTAGAGTATTACTTAGTAAGTCTACACATTGGAAGATAACTAATAGCACTACCATGACATTTGCCACTAGAGTAAAAACACTCAAGGAGGATGAGCAAATATTAAGAGAATATACAAAAGGCACCTACCCCGAAGACTATCGTATGTTCTTAGCTCTTAGAGCTAAAGGTCGAGTGCTTATATCAAGTATACCAGGCTTCTCTACTCACGGTGAAAATCAATGGTTATCTCCACTGATAGATTGGAGTAAAATTTAAAATAGACATATATGAATAAACCTATAAGTATAATACTTCCTACCTACCGCGAGTCGAATTATTTAAATATCTGTTTAGAATCTATAGTAAAAGGGCAGGTAAATATAAATCAGATAATCGTTATTGTCGATGGTTTTTATCAAGAAAATAAAGAAGTTTTAGACAGGTGGAAAGATAAAATAGATACAGTAAACCTAGAAGAGAACGTAGGATTCTGTAGAGCCGTAAACATTGGAGTTGCAAATGCCAAGCATGATCTCATATTAATAGTGAACGATGATAACGTATTTCCGTCTAAATTTGACTCTAGACTCCTAGCCGACTACAAAGAGGGTATGGTCCTAAGTGTGAATCAGATAGAGCCTTTCCAATCTATCTACCCCCAATTCTATATCAAAGACCTAGGACGTAACTCAAAAACATTCGACCTGTCAAACTTCTGTGAAGAGGAGAATATGATATCAATGACATACGGTAGACAAAAGGGGGGTGTAGATAATACCGGAAGTCTACTTCCTATTCTATTAAACAAATATGATTTCCTAAAGGTAGGGGGGTTTGATATAGAGTATCCTAGAACGGGCTCGGTTGCCGACTACGATATCTTGCTTAAATTGACCATGTGTGGACATCAGATGATGAGAACATACAATGTACACCTCTATCACTTCGTTACAGGTACATCTAATACTCCAGAGGCCGTGCTAAAGAGGCAGCAAGATGAGCAACAAGGATGGGCTTACAGCCAGTATAAATGGGGTGCCCGTATAATTAACGACCCTTACACAAATAAAAAATATTTGGCTAGTTAGCCTAAACATACTATCTTCGCTAAAAATAAATAATTATGAATGAATGTTGTAGTGAATATGATAAGTTTCATATAAAAGAAAGAGCAAAAAATATGTCGGTAAACTCAGTAGTACTTAACAATTTACTTAGAATATTATCCTACAGAAAAAGTTTATTAACTTCTGAGAGTATGAGTTCTAAGTTAGACGAAAAGGGTAAACTTGTAGTAGATATTCTATATCAACAATGCAACAAAGAGTTAAAAGAATTATTAGCAATAGATTAAAACAATAAATAAAACAAATGGAAAAAATACAAGAGTACTCAGAAAAAATAGCCAAGCAGCTATCCGGAATCTTTGATAAAGAGAATCCTAATTACATCACTTACGAAGACTTAGAATCTCCGGAGAACTTCGAAGCGTTTATGTTTGCACTAGGAACCTCAGTTCCTTTAGGTGTACTTAACAAAGCTACTAACCAGGAGTTAGGTATGTTAGCATTTAATCATTTACAAAATCTTACAATCTTTAAATATGTTAGTACAACTCCTCCGGAACAAATTCAATAGCTTTGTATGCAGTATATTTGACAGGCTTGTATTCACTCCTGAAGTAGCTAAATTACAGACTGCTATTCAGAAAGCTTATCAATGGCCTGAATCAGAACGTAGATGTCACTACTTAGCAAACAACTACTACCTACTCGGTAATCAGTATCTGAAAGAAGGTGATAAGAATTTGTCCTCATCATGTTTTGAACTGTCAGATTTATGGAATGAAAAGGCTGAGAGGTATATGTACGGCTATTGATATTTATAAAGGATGGAAATTAACAAATTATTTCTTCTGGAAGAAAGACTTACCCCTGACAATATTGCAGATGCAGTAAAGAATAAAAGGGTAGTTACTATTGCTTATAAAGGTGATAAAGAGAATGCGCCTGGTGTGCGTACTATTGAACCTTCATGCTTCGGTGTAGATTTCAAAGGCCGTAATGTAATAAGAGCATGGCAAAGAGCTGGTAAATCTGTTACGGGTATACAAGCCCCTCCTATCACTAAAGGATGGAAATGGTTTTTGGTAGATAGAATTAGTTCCTGGAACGAAAGTTCTAATCTCAACTTCACTACTAAACGTCCTAAGTTCAATACGAAAGGAGATAAGCATATGCAAAAGGTATATGCTATATCTGATTTCACACCTTCAATCATAGCACCTCTCCCTAAGAAACCAACAGGTCCTGCTAAAGCACCTCGGATAGCCGGTAAGAAAGAACCTAACAAACCTAAAGGAACTATCAAGACAGATACACAACCTACAGGTAAAGAGTTCAAGCAAGGAGGTAGAGAGAAGATGAGAGACCCTAAAGGTAAATCTCAAACATTCTACCCATCCGGTAACAAAAAGGTAAAGATAGCCTTATCTCCAGAACAGTATGATGATTCCTTTGAATCAGAAAAACTAAAGACTGCCCTTAATACTATTGTAGATAAGGTAAAGTCAAAAGAGAAAACAGTGTTCCTAGATCTTACAGGTATGTCAGATGATAAGATAGCTACATTTGCCAAGCATAAGATTAATGTAATGGAGTCACTAAATGAACAACTAGAAGTATTCAGCTACGAATATGATTTCCCGATAGTCACTAAACGAATTTTATCACTAACCGAACTCTTAAACTATGACACAGACAAAAACTGGTAGCAAGACAAAGAAGATTAAAAGAGAAGTTCCATTCCTGATGTTTAGTGCATACAACGAACAGTATTACCAAATGCTGGAAGAAGATCCTCGTACACAGGAAGTTATACATAACGGAGTATATGAATCTATTAAGCATGCAGTAGCTGAGAATAAGAAAGAAGCAGAGGTATTTAAATTACAGGATTACAGATCTGTTATCACTATCCCTAAGAAAGACTGGAGAGAATCATTAACAAAAACAATGGACCACTATGTACGTAATGAGAATTATGACAGAGCGATAGAGTGTCAGCAGTTACTACAAATAATTTAATTATAAAATATTTTTTTGGTAGTTTAATTTTTATTATATAACTTTGTTGCAAATTCATAAGTATGATAGAAGAAGATGAATACGATGATGACTTCTTAGAGGAAGAAGAGTTTACTCCTCCTACCCCTCAGAGAGCTAAACAATCAGTAGATAAAGTCCTAGGAGTAAGGACTACTGTACGTAAGTCTAAGAAGACTCCTGAAGATAAGAAGCGAGAAGCATTCTGTACAATGATTCATAAGTATGAGCAAGCCTATACTCGTGGAAAGATAGTATCAGACTTCTTAGATATGGAGGATTGGGATGATACCTGGATGGATATTATAGACGAATTACTAGAACTAATATACACCCCTAGGCAAATATTACTTATCCAATACTTTGTGTTTGATCGTATGGACCCAGAAACAGGAGAGACCGTCCCTTATGAGATATCTCGTGATAAATGGGTGTATCTTGAATCACCTGAACAATTGTTTGAATTACTAAAAACTATTAAGTAGATGCCCCCTAAGAAGACTATTAACGTTCAGACGAAAGGTAGCATAGCTAAGAGCACCATAAGTAAGAACGATATAAAAAGAGGAATTCTTTACTGTAACTCTAAGGTACAACTAGCAGAGTACCTAGGTATAGGTAGAGTACTTCTATGGAAGCTCCTCCGTGAGTTTAAGGATGATGACGGAAGATTAATGATAGATGTGTTTGAAGAGAAGATAAAAACAGATGGACGAGGATTCAGAAAGTCCATGGACAGGAAGTTCATTATTCAGTTATTAGAAGACGGAATACTAGGAACTAAAGCACCGGCACCATTAATCAAGAAGCAATTAATAGAAGAAAAGTACCTACAGAATAAATGCTACTGTTGTGGATATAAAGATAAAAGAGATTCAGATGCTAAGTCTGCCTTACTCCTCAACTTCATAGATGGTAACAAACTATTCTGGAAGAGAGAAAACCTGGAGATACTCTGCTACAACTGTTACTTTACAAAGGTCGGAGATTTATTATTTCCAGATCAACTAGAAGCATTAGAGTTCTGGGGTATTCAAAGAAGTAAAGCTGTATACAACGATATAGTCAGTGACCAATCTTTAAAGGCAGCAATCCAACATAAGGAGGAATTACAAAAGATGCAGGAAGAGTTAGAAAAGATGGAAGAGGCTTCTTTAGATATTATAGCTTACAAGAAGTTTAAAAACTAATTTAAAATACCGTTCCTCAGAGTAGTAGCTGGAAGTGAGGAAAGCAGTTGGGATCCACTAATCTACGAACTGCAGTCTAGGAGTCTCCTAGGGGAGGTACTTGTGAACCCTCCAACATTGTAAGGTGGTGAAAAGGCTTAGGCCACGGCAGACACACGTCCTTGTCTAGGTCGCGGAGATAAAGGGAATACATAACCACTCCTTGCAGATTCGACTTCTGCTCTTACAGCTCTTTTAAATTGTCATATGGTGTAGCGATAGCACAATTGGTTTTGGTCCAATTAGCCTTAGTTTGAATCTAGGTATGACAACGTGGGGTGATTGACCTTGGTTCGGCCCTAAATGAAGTGTCATCTAAACCTATCTAGGTATAAAGATACAGCTTCGCCGGTAATAGAATGAGGTGACAATTGAGGAGAGACTCGACCAGGACTCGTCGTCTAATGATAGGACTACACACTTTCGCTGTGTCGATTTCGGTTTGAATCCGTACGAGTCTACAATATGTTCAGGGTAAAGGAACGCCACTGCACCTAGCAAGGGTACCTGAGGGATCACTAAAATGTTTCACAAGATTTCTTTTAAAAAGATTATTATGATTGAAAAATTTAAAGACATAAAAGGTTACGAAGACTTATATGAGATATCAAATCTAGGTCGTGTAAGATCTAAAGACAGGGTTATAGAAAAATCCAATGGGTATCCTCAAAGAATATCGTCTAGATGGATTCATCCTTATATTTTACAAGGTACTATGTATATAGTATTATCTAAACATAGTAAACCTGAACACTACACATTGAAATCTTTATTATCTAGGCACTTCTCTACTTATAAAATAGTATCTATTCAGGAACCAATAGAAATTAGAGAAGGTGAAGTATTTGTACCCTTAGCTGAGCACGAAGGCTTATATGAGATTAGCAACTATGGAAACATAGTATCTTTAGGTAGGACTATCAAGAGAAAAGATGGTATAGATAGAGTGGTGCACAGAAAGAAACTGAATCACAGGACTGCACAACTTTGTCTTTCCGGTAATGGTAAAACTTCTGCATATTCTTTCAATTCTGTATTCCTAAAATCATTTTATAAGTGGTATAACCCTAAGCTATACAGAGCTATAAAAATAGGTAATAGTGAAAATATTCTAGATAATTTTAGGATAGTCAGAAGGATGGAGCAAAATCCTATAACTGTAATAGAGCCTAATGGAGCTGTAAACAAATTTGATAATTACATTGAAGCAGGAAAGAAATATAAAATACCAACTCAGAGAGGAGGTACTTCATTTTTGGAATTCTTCTTCCAAGAGATAGATTACTCATATGAAAGAAAACACCTAGAAGGATTTCAATTCATTTTAAATTATCCTGCATATAAAGATGGAGAATTAAAACTAATAAAAATAGTGACCTACATTGATATAATCAAATTAAGAGCGACTATTCAAGATTAAATTATATTTATATATTCAGTTATGACCTTAATCACTCAATACAATATAACTTGGAACTAAATCAGTTAATCCAGAAATTCATTAACACCCCTTCCGAAATGCAAAGGGGTGCAGGCTGCATGTCTAAACGTTACAACATGTCTGTAGATGATATAAAAAAGGCCAGAGAGTTAGCTAGAGAAGCTATACGTACAGGTGCCTCTGAGTACTTTGTACAAACAGCAGGTACGTCTGTACCGTCATATACTATCACCACTACACCTGTAACTATAGTACCCATGGATAAACCTAGAGTAACTAAAGAAAAGGTATCTGAGAGTGGTGACAGAGATGTAGAGATGGTCTACGATAGACCTATGACCAGATCTGAAATAGAAAAGGAATATGGAATAGATAATATCTCCACTACCCTCTCTACCTATTGGAATAAGGCTATGTCTAATGGGCAGTACCTGGTAAGTGCATTAATTAAATGTCATCATAATAACTTCTACTCTGAGGATCAATTAGCTGAAAAGCTAAAGTCAATGCTTATAGAGACTGAACCTATACTAGTTAAAAGGGCAGTAAATCCAAGTGAGAAGATATGTATAGTGTACTTAGCAGACGAGCACGTAGGGGCTCTAAATCACATAGATGATGTTCATGGAAATTTCTACTCATCTGATATATACATAGGAAGACTGGAGCAGATAGTACAAGAAGTATTAGACCTAGAATCTACATACGAGAAGCTATACATTATTAATCTAGGAGATGAGGCAGACAGCCAGTTAGATAAGATGACTACTAGGAAGGGGCATGTATTACCATCTGAAAGTGGTAAGGTTCAGTTTGATACCTATATTAAAGGTAGGAGAATGTTATTTGAGTCTATATTTAGTTCAGGGGTAGCTGCTGAGTACGAGGTTATTAATTGCAATGATTCTAATCATAGTGGAAATCATCTATCATACATTTGGAATGAAGCTGTTAAGTTTTGGCTAGAGGCTAGGTTCCCAGAGGTAAAGGTTAAAAACGTTACCAAGTTTATAGATTGTTTTACATATGGCAGGCACGTAATCGCATACTGTCATGGTAAGGATAGCACTGATATGATAAGAAACTGGCCACTACAAATCAATGATAAAATTGACGGGTGGTTATTACAATGGTTTGATGATTTAGGCTATTCAGCTACAAGGGACTGGTTACATGTGAGAAAGGCAGATTTACATACCATGAACTATAGTATAGGTAAATTCGGAGATTATATCTCAATGCCTTCAGTATATGGATCTAGCAGTTGGATTGGTATTAATTTTGGAAAAAGTAGACCAGGAGCTTATCTGGAAATATTATCTAAGAACTCTCCTAGTATATCTGCTAAGTATATCTGGTTTTAATTATATCTTTCGAATTCTCAATAACAAATCATTACAAAGCTCTTTGTCACAATCATCAGGCAGAGAGCTTTTTTCGTATAGAGCATATAAGCTTTGTTTATTTTATGGTAATGCTTTATCTCAGGATTTAGTAGTATTCTATTATGATACTTTACAGGAACTTTATTATAAAATGTTCTGCTGACATAATGTTATATTTATTACTATAGGATATTTAGAATTTATCTTACTAAAAACTAAAATGTACAAAGCATTCAAATATAGATTGTATCCAAACAAAGAACAAGAGGAGCTTATTAATAAGCACATTGGTTCTTGTCGTTGGGTATACAACTACGGTTTGAATAAGAAGATAACATCTTACCAAGAAACTAAGAAAGGTATAAGTCGCTTTGATATTCAAAAGGAACTCCCAACCTTAAAGAAAACAGAAGGTACCGAATGGTTGAAAGAAGTTAACTCTTTATCCCTTCAATCTTCACTTGAGAACTTAGACTCTGCCTTTACTAAATTCTTCCGTGATAAGAAAGGATTTCCTAAGTTTAAAAGTAAACATAACGGTAACCAATCTTTTTCTGTTGTACAGAATACAAAGATTAACTTCGAAACCAATAAGCTAACTCTTCCTAAATTCAAAGATCCTATTAAATGTATTTTTAGTAGAACGTTTGAAGGTACTATTAAAACTAGTACCATTTCTAAAACACCTACTGGTAAATATTTTATTTCTATTCTAGTTGATGTACCTCAAAGCATTCCTACTTCTTTACCTATTGACGAAAGCCAAGCAATAGGAATTGATTTAGGAATCAAAACCTTTGCTACACTTTCTGATGGAGAACAGATTTATAATCCTAAGTACTTAAAGAAGTCTTTAAAGAGGATGAAGAAGTTACAAAGAAAAGCATCTCGTAAGGTTAAAGGCTCTAACAACAGAAAGAAAGCTAATAAGAAAGTAGCTCTCTTACATGAGAAGATTGCCAATCAACGTAAGGACTTCTTACATAAGGTAACTACCCAATTAGTAAGAGACTACGACACCATCTGTTTAGAAACTTTGAAGCCTAGTAACATGATTAAAAACCATAAGCTGGCTCAAGCTATCAGTGATGTATCTTGGAGTGCTTTCAATGGGTACCTAGATTACAAAGCATCTTGGTATGGTAAGAATGTCCTACGAATAGGACAATTCGAACCATCATCTAAGATGTGTAGCTGTGGTACCATAAACAAAGACTTAAAGCTGAGTGACAGAATATGGACTTGTAAGAGTTGTAACACAACTCATGACAGAGACTTGTTAGCAGCTAATAATATTAAACGCTTTGCGTTTGTTAAAAACAAAACTACCGATGGAACGTCGGGATGTCAAGCCTGTGGAGATGAAGGGTTACCTTTGTCTGTGAAACAGGAAGCTTAATTATAAAAGCAATTCAAAGTTTCCCAAAAATATTTACCATCTTCATAACCTACTGTGATTATAGTAGGGTAGATAGGGGGAGTGAACATTTCTTCAAGTTCTCTATATGAAAAAATAGGTTGCCCTGCACGTTCTGAACAGAAGTCAACTACCATTACCCTCCTTGCATTATCTACTAATTGATGAAACTCCTCTCTTGTCAAATGAAACTCACCACCTACTGATTTGCGACCTGCTAGGAAAGCACTATACCTTAATTCTCTTACATCTTCAAATGATTTATAATAATCCTCTGCCAATTCCACATCAGTCTTTTGCTTGCGGATAAGGGTGGAGGGGGAGTTGATATAAACTATTGCTATATAGTTTCCTATTAATTTTTTCAGTAGTAGCTCTATAACCATCTTTGTATAAATCAATATTTCCATTTTCTACAACTATACTCCCATCCTTAACACTAAATGTCTTTGTTTGCATTGTTTTCTTTTGTACTTCGCTCATATCGGCGATTGTGGGGGTTAATTCTTTTTGCATATCTTCTATTTTTTAATTATTAAATACGGGTTCTTATATCCTAATTCTCTAGGGTCTTTTGCTTCTAATTCAGGGAACGGATTTATTCGCCTTGAAAAGAGGTATTGGAAGAGGGATAGTTGGTTGTTTACTATAACATATCTACCTTCTTCATAGTCCCATAATTCAAAATAATTTTCTAAATAACCAAATTGATAAATTAATTGCTTATTAATATTAAATATATGCAAAATATTACCATCAACTTTAAAAGTCATTTCTTTATTCAAGCATCCCTCTATCTTCGCCAACTCCACTAAAGGTATCTCATCCTTACCCTCGTGGTTGATTGTTTCGGTGAGGCAAGAAAGAGGGTAGAGGTAATACTGTAAATCAATGTCGCAATATTCAACCCCATTAAGAAACTTACTATCTTCAATTATAGAATAGCCACGTTTTATTCCTACCAACTTGCCTTTATTTGTTTGTACCTCACTATTCAAATAGTGTATTAGTTCTTTATTCTGTTTCATTTGTTAATTTTTTAATATCCAAATATCTATTCCATACGAATATTTGAGTTTCTGAATTTATTTCTATTTGCGCTGATAAAGGTTTCTGTCCACAACAAGAACATATAAACATATCATCATTAATTACCTTCCCGATAACACCTTTAAATTGTCCTTTTAATATTTCTATTTCATCACCATTATTCATTTATTAATTTTTTAGCGTTAGATAATGCTGTTTCGGTTTCAATCAATATAGTTTTAGCATCACCACTACCTCCATTTAATGAATATTCATAAATGTTTTCTAATGCTTCAAACAACTCCTTATGACTTTCAGCGAGTGGGGTAACGTAATTTTCTATGGTGTAGTTCGCACCTCTTTTAAAATCTTGTTTTGCGTTATAACTAAAATCTTTTTTATTAATGTAAGATTTTATTTCACTCTTAATTTTTTCTACTTTCATTTTACTTTATTTTATTATTTTTAAATTATGCCTATTACGTTTTCTTTATACTCTTTCAGATCACTGAGAGTCTTAATTAAAAACCCATCAGCACCCATCACCCTGGTCTCGGTAAGTAACTCCTTTACGTTCATCTCACTTCTCTTAGGTACCAGTTTACCTCTTGTGTGATTCTGTATTGAATACCCATAACTATCAAACAGATTATCTAGTATGTCTTCAGTATAGATATCAACAGGTTTGACATTATACAACCGTTCAACCATATGGTTCCTATATGAATACACCCCCTTAAAAGGCCAGTGGTATGTATAGTTACTCCAGATCATACTTACCCTGATTCTAAACTGAAACATCCGGTGCCCATCTGAATATACCTCACGGACCTTTGCTCTTGCGTAGTACCCATTACTATCTAGCAACTCCTGCATCTGCTTACTGCTTGTAGGTCTATACTTACTTACAATACTATACAAGGATAACTTATACTGATCGTTATAGATAATCTGTTCAGGCTCTGTATACTCAGGTATTAAATGTCTGATACTCATAGTGTGGACGTTTTTACTGTTAATAAATCCACACACGATCTCATTACTCTGTAGTGGTACCTTGCTTTTCTATCCTTATTAGGAGTAAGGTTAGTATTTACCTTTGACAGGTCAGATAACTTACCTAGTAAGGCTATTACTCTGTTAGCGTTATATACCTTGAACTCTTCTAAGGACATATCGTTCTTCCTGGAGTTACACTCTAAACATGCAAATACCCAGTCTGAAGGGTTCTTAAATGATCCTCCCTTAGACTTAGGGATGACATGATCCCTGGTGATATACTTAAAGAGTAAACGCCTTTTACAATACTGGCAACAACTACCCCTCTTTTTGTACTCCATCTGCAATGGAGGATTCAATTTTCTTTTTACTACACTTTTCAAAATGTCTGTATCTAAATTTATCCATAACTTTTTCTACAATTTAGCCGAACATGCCGTCTGTTAAACACTTACTATTTTTATCATCAACTCATCTTTCTCCGAAAGACAAAGGAGGTTACTCCATCCTACTACAAATCTCCTCAAACGCATCGGCTATTACTTTTAGCCAGTAATTAGCTTCTTTGCAGAAAGGTATATCCTCATAGTCAAATCTACCTACAGGGCCTTCCCTGTAGGCTTTGTAAGTATAAGCAACTTCATCATCTACGCAGTTAACTAAATCCTCTAACCAATCTCTCTCCTCTTCAGTTAAAGGTGCTTGTCCATCATCTTCATAGTTAAAGGTTAGTAACTCCTTCAACTCCTTTTCTGTTTCTTCAGGATTAAATTTACTTAATACTTGTGATGAAGAATTCCTTAACTTCTCGTAGAAGTACCCATCACTTATACTACCTCCCTTACTAGGATGAAACTCTCTACATACAATCCAGTTACCATAGTCACCTGTTATAGCACAGATCCCACTTACGTTAGTGAAGGTTACACTGTACATAACACTATATCCTATTTTCTTTAGTTTATGTATTAGTAACCCTTCTTGTTTTGTAACCTCTACTATATAATCAGTAAAGTCTATTCCTGTTCTCTTACCTATCATCTATATTTCTTTTTAATGTAGTTATCAAATTTGTGTGTTACCATGTGTAAGAATAAGCAACAGCTCAGGCACAAAGGTATGTGTTTTATTATTTCTATCATAGATTAATTGTTTATGTGTTCATGTAGATACTCTCCCTGATTAATATACACCACTCTATTCTCATTATACTTAGGTAATGCATATCCTAGCAACTCTATGCCTACAACGTCAGAAATTCCCTCTCCGAGCGCGATGGTGAATACTTCTTCCTCACTCCTTGCAATGATGCACGCGAAGGGTAAAGTGGCTTCAAATCGAGCTGAGGCCTTTACTGCATATATACCTAATAAGGTACCCTGTTCATTCGCGTAGTCAGGGTAAGGGTATACCTCGTAAGATTCATTCATTAACTGTGTGTTTAATTCTGTTATGTTATTCATGTGTTATATCTTTTAATTGTATCATATTAGGTTTACTACCAAAATAAGTACCGTAATAACTCCCTGCAAAGGTATTACTTTTTATCTTATATTCCTGTAAATCATCATCCCAATCATTGCTGAGATATGATAACTTAGTTTCTATTCTTCTAGACCAGGTATGGTAAGGGTCACACTCATGTAGAACCTCTTCCATATCTTCTTCTGTTTCACAGTCATTTAACTCCTCTAAATCAGACAGAGGTATTTCCTCCCAGATACGCAACTCTGCTTCACGCCCATCTTTATTATTCATCCAATAGTTCTTTTCATATTGGTAAGGGGGAAAACTCATCACATCAAAATCATTATACTCTTTCTGTGCTTCTTCTAAGGTATGGTATAATTCATATGTACCACTATAGCTACAGTTATCTCCTGTAATTACGGAATACCTAGGTTGTTTGTTCAGGAAGTCAAACACTTCTTTATTTACTTTCATAACTTAACATTTAATCAATTTTGTAAAATTTACCCTGTACTGCCCTTATCTCTTGATCATCCCCTATTTCGTAGAATTCATCCTCTGTTATCTCCTCAATGTCATGATAGCTTAAATCATCACTATCTAGCATTTCTATCAGTAAATCGAAAGCCTCAAACACGTCTACGTTATTATACCCAGCTTCTTCTAAAAGCTCAACTAAGTTATAAGGATTATCCTCTATGATTAGTTTTAACTCCTCTCTATCACAATCGTCTATACACTTACAATAGGTAGTATTGTAACCACCATCTATATCAATGGTACCTATACCACCATTATTATATTCTAAACCTACATCATGGCCACCTGAAGTATAGTACTTGTATTCACCTATATCTTCAAGAGCAATACCTAATCTTTTAAAGATAGGATATTCATCCATAGTGTACTGATCTATTTCACCTTGCCCAGATTCAAAGAATCTCTCTAGGGCAGATACTATGTTAGGATAGTTTTTATACTTCCTTCTGTATTCAATTTCAAATTCATAGTACAGAAATAAATCATCTGTGAATTTGTTTATGTTGTCTTCATACCTTAAGAAGGATAAGTGACCTTCATTGTAGAATCTGCCACCTCTTCCTATATGGAAGCATACTATAGGTTTACTCATAACTTACATTTTTGAAATATTAAATGATAACAACTCTTGTTTCTCTTTTCCGTACAGAACACTTGAATAGAAGAATAAGTACCCCCTCTCCAGCAACTCTGATCTCAAATCAGAAATAGAAACAGGAAGTCTACTTACCGGCAGAAACAAAATAGAGGCACTAGAATCATCAAAGGTAACCTTAACTGACTCTTTCTTTAAAATCTTCTCAAGCTCCTGTCTGATTAGTTCTACATTATTTTTAGAAGGGGGTTTAAGCATTACTATCTATTTTGTTGAAAGTCTTCGAAAGAGGTGATAGTAGCGCAGACTCTATCTATAAATGTTTGCTGCCACTGGATATCATCCCTTGTACCTATACTATTTTCATTCTGGTAGTCAGCTAAGTCTGTTTGAATCTGCTCTAAGAATTCAAGATAAGCATCCTCACGAGATAGAGAGTGAGAACCCTCTAACCACTTAATATCTTTTATTAGCTTCTTGTCTGACTCGTACTTAAATAGATCCTCGAAGTTAGCATCTGTAATGGTCATATCATTTTCAAATGGGCCATTTAAACTTTCTATATCTGATAAGTACCTAGACTTATCTACAACTTCTACATACTGGATATCAGCAGTACTATCCACTCTAAGAATACTACGGCTGTCATTTACTGTAATTAAAACCTTTACCATAACTTTATTTATTTAAGTGTTCAACAATTAATTCCTGTGTAGTCTTGGTACCTACTTCAACCACTGACCAGAACTTCCTTCTTATGACTTCTTCTACTAAGTCATTTAGTTCCGGCAAAGATAGTATAAAAATATCTTTGTTTAGTTCTTCAATTGCATCGCATAAAGGATGTATTATGTCAAATTCATTTTCACATACCATACCTATTGCGTCGCTCCTATCGTATGCATTTACAACTCTGATGCTGACAAAAGGTTTACGTTTAGTTGCAACCTCCATAGCTATCATTTCTTCCATATTAGTTACTATTAGGTCATCAGTTACCTTATAACCTTTCATCCTGGCTAAGTTTATAGCATCGTAGTCTGATTGTAAGATATCTAAATCATCTATCTTTTGTACTTCCCATGTATGTTCTTCTCTCTGACAGGAGAATACACCCCACCCCTCTTCGGGATAGTAGTGTGGTGTTCTAACTTGTTCCATAACTTTTAATTTTATATTACTTCAAAAAGACTCTCTAAAGTATCAATAGCTGATTCTAGATTACTAACTACATCATCAAGATAGCATAAGTCCTCTGACCATTCTTCCCCTTTATCTGAATCTTGCCAGGCTTCTGATCTGTTGTTGTAAGTCTCCTGACGCTTTTCTAATAACTCTTTGAAGTACTCTTCAGCTTCTGTTATTACTTCTATAAACTTATCTACTTTTGCACTACGTTTTATTGCCATAATTTAATTATTTTTAATCATTAAAGTTCACGTTCAATTCTATAACACCTTCTATTGTATCATCTATAAGACTTATTTCCCCTCGACTACCATCAGATGTATTGTATATCATAATAGGTACAGACTTATCTTCTACAAGCATTAGTAAGTCTATAAGTCCTTGTACATCCATACCCATACCAGACAGACTACATAACACTGCACAAGGATCATTGTGGTATTTATGTACCTGATTCATAAGTAAGTCTAAATGTATTTGCTCACTTACTGTAGGTCTTTGTGATTCAGGTATATCACTCCATATAATATTTCCTTCTGGAGTACCATCGTAGACAGAATCATCGCAATGGTAGGCATAATCTGTCTCATGTAGCATCTTCAAATAGGCTATAGCCTCTTCTCTAGATCTGATAGCTAGAGGTAACTGAATTGTAAGTGCCATAGTTTAATAAGTTTCTTGTTCAATAATTTTAGCTTCAGTAACCTCAGCACCATCTATATAAGATACAAAAGCGTAGTCTAAATCCTGTAAGACTTCCTCTATATCAACTCCATCTTCAATATTAATTTTAACATCGATTGTAAACTTAACTTTAATAGTTTGCATAAATTTTATTTTAAATTGTTATTTGATAGTTCCATCATATAGCTCAGGGATAACATAACTGATATATAACCCTTCACTTATTATATTCTCAGCAAATTCTTCTGCCTTACTAATAGAAGCCTGAACTCTCATCTGCTCTGTCTCGATAGTACAAAAGAGATGATCATCCTCCTCCTCCTCAAATATCATCTCACCAAAGATGATTGTTACTTGTCTTTCAGGCCTAACTTCTTCTACAGAGTCAACATCAAAGTCGTAGTCACTTGTAGGTACCTCACTCCAGTCAAATTTATCACACTCTTGCCCTGCTACTAATTCAGCTTCCCCTTTACTACTAGCATACACTGAAAACATATGCGACTGATATGCTACTCTACTAATTATTACATTATAATTCTTTCCCATAACTATTTAATTTTTGTAAGGTTTATAATCTTTGTAATCTTCTTTTGCAATCATGACACCATCTACTTCCACCCATTCACAATCCTCATCCTCTACTACATCCTCCATTATCCAATCTGTCCAGTAAGAGTTATCTCCTACAACCATACCATCCAAACTTCTATCTACATCATCACACATTGGATTGTACACTAAACACTCATCTAACCATTCTTCCGGAGTGAAATGTTTATGAAGACATTCATCAGAGCAGTAGTAGGCATCCCCATCTCTTACTAGGTACCCTTCGTTCATTCCGCAGCCGCATTCACTACACTTACGTGCCCATTTAACTATGTCCATAACTTTGCTATTTACCGTTCAACCAGTCTTCAACCTGGTCTGTGAAAAAATCTACAGATTCATTACTGTCATCAGGTAGTTCTATATCTTCTATTTCACCTAGAAAAGAACTATTAGCTCTATCCCAATAGGTTTCATTAAGGTATACATCTACCCCTGTTAATGATTTATCTGCATTGTAAAAAGGTACACACCTATAGTCTGTACCTCCGATTGTAATGATTATATCTTCCATGATTATAGTATTTCGTTTATAAGTGTAAATGGTTCATCAAGATAGCTCTCACATAACTCAAGTGCAGGTTTACCAAAATGCTCATCATCTACATAAAAGTATACGAGGTCGTCTGTAGGATCATTCTCTTCTAAGTTTTCAAACAGAGAGTAAGGGGCTACTGTTATAGAAGGTTCTAGCTCTTTTACTTTAAATTCGCGAATAGGGTACTCAATACCCTTAATTATTATTGATTGCATGTTACATAAATTTAGATAAGATAATAAACTCCTCTTCCGTCACTTTCTTGAAGTGGTACACCTTAACTCCAATTTCACCACCATTGAAGTAATACCAGCCATCTTCCGGAGTAACAGGTTCATCACTAGCATAGAATGTAGATGCCCAATCATTAGCTACAGTTTCTAAACTATTACCATCTAGTACTAAATGTATAGATTTGCAGTAGAACTCGTACTCTCCGCACCGGACTAGTAACTCTAAAAACATATATCTTTCTTCCATTGCTTACTTATTTATAAATTCATAAAAATTACATTGCGTTTCTTGTATGTATTGATACCACTTATCCATAGGATCATCGTCATACCCTTTATATACCTCTAGCTTCTTATAGAAAAGCCATTGCAAAAATACACTGATACTTTTTGAATCTCCATCTGCAATAGCCTCTGTAAAATCCGATATGTGATTTGGTACAAAGCTGACAAATCCCGAAACACTAGTACATGTATCTCTGAGATGTGCAGCTAACTCTTCTAACTCTTCTGGAGGAAGTGAGTGAAGATAGTCTACTAGGTTCTCCTCGAACTCATCCTCAACTACCAAATCAAATATCAATACATCATTTGAGAAGTTATACTCTCTCGGAGAATGAATCCTGATAAACTCTATATCAAGTATCCCTATATTTAATTCCTTTATTTCAGGAAGTACTTCTAGAGAGATGAATAACTTAGCGTGCTTGAGTATCCATTGCTTATACTTTTCAAAGTCAAACTTGGACCAGTAATCATCTGTATCATTAATACCATAATCAAGTCCATACCCTTCTTCTAAATCTTCACTGAGCATGTACTCATCTATAAGATTATCAGGAGAACATATACCATGGTACATTGCTACATCTATTAACTGCAGCATTCCGGTGTTAGTGTTAATTGTTTTCATCGTATTCTTTTAGTATGTTATAGATTTCTTGCAGTACACTTTCAGACATTTCTTTGTATTGCACTGTGTAATTACCTATCTCATCACTGTAATGAGCATCATATATATTACATTCACACCCATACAAATCATAATACTCTATCAGAGATATTATTTTTCCATTAGCCATGGATTCATAAAGTAAGTCTGAGTCAAGCATTAATTCTCCAGACCCAATACCTTCGTGTTTTTTTGTGATGTATTGTATTACATCAATTAATTGTTCTTTATTCATCTTGATTAATTTTTAATGATTCAATTTCCAATTGCAACTTAGCCAACTCGTGGAATATAAAAACATTAGTTGTATCTTGGAAGTCAGGTATAGGCTTCTTTTTCTGCCAGAAGTATTTACGTTTAGGTCTGTTTGTTACTGCATGTATAAGTATCTCTTTTACTGACTCATGAATGTCATTTTGAATCTGCTCAGCCCTTTCTAATACATCTTTAGTTATCTGTTTCATCATCTTCTGTTTTAAGGTTATCATTATCAATATCTAATTCACTCAGAAAGAACTGAGTAAATTTATTAAATTCATCTAACTCTTTTCCTTTCAGGATACTTATCAGCCACTCTCTGAATTTATCATTGTAATCAAAGCTAGTGACTAGGTAGTTACCGTACACAGCCATGTGACCCTTACAATCATTACAGATATCGAATCCTGTAATATTCTCAATGTCAGTGCGAGCCTCTTGTTCTATCTGTGAATAAACTGCGTAAACACAATCTATCTGGTTATAAGGAAGACCATATTCTTCTACTAATTGATCTACACAATCAACAGCCCAGTCAATATCTTCCCCTACCTCTTCAGCAATCCTGATAGCACACTTGATATCTAACTCTCCGAAGGGGCAGAATGATGCTCTGTATTCATTTATTTTTTCTCTGAAGTTATCCATAACTTATTTGTTTTTAATTGTTTTTAAAACTTGTTCAAATGTAATAGTATCTAACCATAACATCTCAGTTATAGTTCTCGCTAATCGATATCTATGATCATTATGATATTTCTCAAAACGGTGTATCTCTATTAACTCCTGGGCTTCTAACTTTCTATCAAGAGTTACCTCTAGTAGTTCAATATCACAACTCCACTCTATAGGTGCAATCATCATAGCTTTTCAATTTTAAATACATCATAAGTTCTACCACTTGCCACTGTACTGAACTTATATCCTACCTTCTCAAAGATGCGAGGATAACAAGATACACCTACCCCACCTTCTAGGTAAGGAAGAACATCATGGCCAGATCCATATCCTAACAGTTCTCTTAGGGGAGTGTTAACATCTGTGTCACGCAATTGATATAGAGGTTTAAGTACTTCGTCCATTGGATTGATAGCATCAGCTACTGCTGTAGATAGCTTATCATAACCGCAACCACCTATACTACCAGAGCTTGAATACCCAGAATGTCCTGTAGTTACAGATTCAGCTATAGCTCTTGGGTTCATGCCCCACATCCGAGATTTACACCATTCAACTGAGATAGTACAAGATTTTAATTCAGAGGCGTTCCAGATACGCACTATTTCCCCTAGCTCATTATTAAGCCTTCTCTTTTCTCTAGCCTCTTTCCTCTTAATGAGATAGGCTCTTAGCTCCTCTAAAGACATCTTAGAGATATCTTTACCCCTAGGTTTGAGGTCAGTGTACTGCCACTTAGATTTCAGAAAGTTTATATCCTCTTGTTGGATATTAACTAGGAACCTATCAAATGTCTTTTTATATTCTAGCTTAACTGCTTCTTGTAGATTCAACATACTAATTTAATTTTATAATTGACTAATTACTATTTCAGATGTATAAAAATCCTCTCCGGTATGCTTACCCTGAGCTGAATATGTAAACCACCCATACTTATCAAATATAGATACTTCACAGTCCATATGTTGTTCAGGTTTAGAAAGTTCACTTATTTCCTCTAGACTAATATCTATATAAGACCAATCATCTTTCCCTGTTACAAACCCGTGTAACACTTCATTATCTTCAGGTAGGATGTAATAGTCAGCATGGCCATCTACAAACTTCATACTAATAAACCTATCCATCTCACTTAGCTTGTTAGCAGCTTCGCTTCTTAATACAAGAGCCTGTAAGTAATCCTCACTTACACCTATTATAGCAAAATTAGTATCATCCCATTCACTGTTTGTCCAGGCTTTTACTATGATATTACCTGTACGTTCTTTACTTAGTTTCATAACTTTTTTAATTTAAATTGTTAATTATATTTTTACTAAATTCGAAAACTATTTTTATATCCTGACACCGCTCTTTGATATTTATTACTATAGGGTATCTTATTATGGCAAGATGATCAGATAACCAACAATTAAAAAGACATTTCTAAATGCAATCCTAGTAGACTCTTGCCGGTCAAACAGATTGCATTATTATTTTAAATGCTGAAAGCCTACAAATATAGATTATACCCTAACAAGACTCAAGAAGAACTCTTGAATAAGACTTTCGGATGTTGTAGGTATTTCTGGAATAAGCAAGTAGAAGCATTTAATTCTTATGACAAAGAACTTAATCCTAAACCTACTTTCAAAACTGTTAAAGAGCTAAGAGAAGAGACAGGATGGATGAAAGATGTATCTCATGATTCTGTTGCCTCTAAGCGTTTAGACTTTGAAGACTTTAAGAAACAATTCTTTAAACCTAATTCTAAAAAGAAACTAGGAAGACCCCACTTTAAAAAGAAAGGAGAAGGTCAATCATTCAGACTTGACAAACAGTATGTTAAAATAAAAGATAACCGAACTCATATCAGTAAAATAGGATGGGTTAAATTTATTGAACATAACCCTTTACCCGAAGGTTCTCAAATAAGAAATGCAACCTATAGTAAAGATAACCTAGGTCACTACTACATCTCAATCCTAGTTGAAACAGAGATAAAGCAATTACCTAAAACCAATAAATCCATAGGAATAGATGTAGGACTTAAAGAGTTTGCTACATTATCCGACGGAACTATAATTCACAATCCTCAATTCTTCCGCGAGAGCCAAGCGGAACTAAAGAGGAGCCAACAGCATTTAAGTCGTAAGGAAAAAGGAAGCACAAGATACAAAAAGCAAAAACTAAAAGTAGCTAAGATTCATAAGAAGATATCTAGGCAAAGAGACTTATTCTTACATACCACCTCTTTAAACATAGTTAAGGAGTATGATGTAATATCTATTGAAACTTTGAATGTAAGTGGGATGATAAAGAATAAGAAATTATCTAAAAGTATCTCCGATGCTTCATGGTCTAAGTTCTTCTCAATGTTGAAATACAAATCAGAATGGTATGGTAAAGAATTAGTTCAAATCAATAGATGGGAACCTACCTCTAAAACATGTTCTTCTTGTGGTTACATCAACAAGGACTTAACACTCAAAGTAAGAGAGTGGACTTGTCCTGAATGCAACACACACCACGACAGAGACTTAAATGCAGCTAACAATATTAAAGCATTAGGAACTTCTAGTGCTCAACGTACACAGAGAGAATGTAAGACTTCTACCAAGAAGCAAACCTCGTTGAAGTGTATAAAGAATCTATAATATTATCTATTCTTACAGTACACAGTTACATACCCACCCATACCACCTATGGCCATAGTATCATACTCAAAGATTACTATCTTATCTTTCAGTTCTTCATACATACCTCTAATCTTATTAAAGAAATTTTTAGGGTCTGAGTAATTACTATACCCACTACCTACCATCACACCATCCATCCCTTTTAATATACTAAATCCTTCTCTTTCTAAATCAGAAGTATTAAAGAACATTCCAGGAATAGTTTCTTTTTCTAACACCTCATCCAAATCCACACCATTCTTAAACAAATCTTCCTCGTAACACTTTAGGCATATTTGTTCACATTCATTTACTATCCTGTACTGAACATGCCAACCATTGCTTGGATTCTGTTCACAGATAGTTCTATTACAACATTCACAAGTAAAGTATCTGAAGTCCTTACTATATACACCACCTATCATACAATCATATGCATGGTAACAACTGAAATTAGTTTCTTCTGGAGCAGAGTCAAAAGGCCTTGACCACATATCTCTTAAAATCATATCCTCCTCGAAACATACAATCCCAAACTCTTCACACTTAGCAGTCTTATCACTTGTAGGAAGCATAGGTAACTCGATTGCTTTTTCTCTAATGAACAACTCTAACTGCTTACCTATCTCTTTAGCTTCTTTCTCTGTATAGGCATCTATTAGTTTGAGGGTAAAGGTGGTCTGCTTGTTGTAGTCCCAAGAGCTTTTTTCCCACTTAGCAATGAGGAGTTCTAATGCTTCTTCCTCTGTTTCATAATCCCAATCATCGATACCAGCTTCTTCTAAGTTCTCAATGAACGGTAATAACATCACCTGCCCATCATTGTAATAGGCTGGAGAGAGTGTAAACTGTAATACTTTTTTAGGCATAACTTTATCATTTAATTTATAAGGTAAAAAGAAGTTATTTTAGGTTTTATATCTAATAACCTATACAATAATTTTTGCTTATCATCTAGATTATTAATATTAACATTACTCTTAAAGACTGTAATATCTAAGTCTTCCCCTTTATCCAAAAGACTCTCCTCTAATTCATTCCATTCTTTTATGGAATTCTTTTTTGGAATTCTCATCTTACATGAAACAAATTTCTTTCTTCCAGTTTTACAATGACATAATGAGCTGTCAACTCTGTGGGTAAAGCATATTGTTTTAAAGCTGTGATGGTTATGTCCATCACAATGCCGTAAGAATTTCTTACCCGTTCTACTCCATTTATAAACGTTGAGTTCAATCTTCTCCATAACTTTTTGTTTTATTTAATTAAAAAAGCCGAACTAAAAGCCGGCTATATTTTGTACGTCAGGTGACGATTTTACGAAAGACAAAGGGGATTAGAGTGCAGGGTACATACTTGCAAAGAATTCTGAATCAACCTCATCTTCTAGTCTCCAATGAATAGTATTAGAAACTATCTCAGATAAGATAGCTCTCGCATCATCTCCATCATTGGTCCAGATATCAATAGCAGCATTCTCAAGTGTATGTACAAATTTGTAATTAAGCATCTTCATCGTTTTTATCGTTTAAGAAAATTTCTAAAACGTCATAGTATTCCAACTTCTCACCCCACTTAATCTCCCCGTAATCTTTCTGAAACTCATCCGTCAACTCTTCGGCTAACTCGTATAGACCTCCACGTCCCTTATGACACTCTTGCCTGTGAGGTAAGGAGTCCTCATTGTTTAGCTGATCATTTATCCAGGTAACTACTTCGAAATATGTTTCGATCCAATCGGTATCTCTTGCAGACATAACTTTTTGTTTTAAAGCTCCTGAAATGTATCAAGATATGTTATATTACTATTCAGGGTTATATACTCCCTACCATCTTCCTCTGAATCATACCACACTTTAAAATAACCTATTTCACCTTGCTCATCTGAATGTAGACATATCACATCACCTTTGTGTTCAAAATACAAAGTCTTATGAATACTTAAATCAGCGTATTCTATTACTTTTATATAATTAGTGTACCATTTACCATCATCTCCCTGAGATATAAACCCTTCCTCTTCCAATGTCTGTACAGCCAGAGAGGTAGCCTCCATGAAGTTGTTAGGGTCATTCTGCCACTCTCTTAGGGCTAAGTCTTTGCTGTTAGTTAAGTCAAAGATATATGCATTCCAATCAGTACGAACATCCCCGTCTCTGATATCTACATCTACCCAGGCCTCTATGTCCCCATCCTTTATAAGAACACAATCTTTATCAAACTTTAATACTTCCATAACTTAATTTTCTAATTCAATTATAAAATTCAATAGATTAGACAATGACTCCAGACTAATATCATTAGCATCAAAGGTATATTGGTCTGTATCATTTTCTGTATCAATAGCTAACCCTTCTAATTCCAAGTTATCATCTTTTATAGAGACGGCTATCAAAGCGTACTCATCATAGTGAGAGTACTTATCCACTATGAAGGTCCTAGGCAAATCGTAGAAGTCATCTTGCCATTGTAAATGTTCATCAGTAACATCGATCAATTCATAAGGATTACCTCCTTTAGTCTTTATTATATTTATTATTTCAGATATAATATTTAGTCTTATGTCTGACAACTGTTGTGCATAGTTCATAACTTATTTTTTAAATGTTTAATCAATACTCCCAAACAGGATACATTTCTATTATTACATATTCCTGTTCATCACACTCTTCGTGGAAGAGTTCAAAGCTGAATGACATAGGATAATTCAGTTCCATTAGCTGACTTTCTAAGTCCGGCTTTCTGAATGTAATATCCTCCCATCCGTACTCATCTAGGAGAGCTTGCTTTACCTTTTTATCAAAGTCGTTAGGTGATTTAAATTTGATGACGGCAAAGATTTGTTCCGAGTCTATAGATTTAATAGCCCAGTGTGTATTGTTTAGCATAGTTAATTATTTTAAAAGTCCATATTATTTAATGAACAAGTCTCTTCATCCTCTCTTCTGAACGATGCCTCAACGTATTCACTGTTATAAGGTAGAGGTATATTATCTTGTGTATTATCAAAGATAGTTATAGCCTCATCTAATGTATAAGCTTCAATTTCAACTACTCCGAATGATTCCCATGAAACAGGAATCTTGAATACTTTTTTACTCATTTCTTAATCGTTTAAAAGGTTATACAAACAATTTTCTACCACCAAGTCCCACGTACCCGTAGGATCATTCTCCTGCTCTGCAGGGTATAGTTCTAGTACTTCTCTTGCTTGGTCAAGAGTTATCGGCAAGTCCAATCTTTGTGCGACTTGTAACACATCTTCAATACAGATCATAATTTATTATTTAGAAAGGTGAGCATTATCTTCGTACATTTTCTTGATATCATTTCCAAAATGCCAACATTTATTACAGTACTCTTCTATTGAGGAGTAGACATACTTATCCTTATAAAGGTGGTATATCCATATAGAATCAGTGCTAGGAATTTCCTCATTAGTTTCTTGACGATGTTTTACATCTAATTGTGGTTCTACCGTTATTACAAGTGGATCGTGATTTTTATTAAACTTATGTGTTATTCTTAATCTGTAGTACAGATCTTCTTTTGTTGAAGCTCTCTCCCACTCAACTTCCAAATTCAAATCCCATAAATCTGTAGCAAGTCTATCTCGCATATCCTGCACCTTCTGTTGTAGAATTAAATCTACTTGCCTCTTACGTAGTTCCTTGAATAATCTTCGTTCTTGCTTTTTCTGATAATCACTTATGAGAGTATTCGTGTCCACAAGACTACCTTTACTACTAGAAGGTTTATTCAGTTCTTCAAACTGATTTTTGATTGAGTCAATGATTGACTGTTGTTTTTCTGTTAGCATAAATTTAAATTAAATTTAAAGGTGGATAAAATAGTTTTATGATGAATAGTAATAACAAGAGGAATATCCCTATGGTATATATAGTATAGAGAGATTCCAATTGCCAGAACATCTTAGAATGTTTTCTCAAAATCTGCAAGTTTAATATCCAAAAAATTGACTACTCTTCTCCTCATCTTCTAGGAAAGAAACAGGAATACACCACACTCCACCTTCTGCAAACATTATATAGAAGTCAACTCCATCCCTATCTGTAAGGATTAAGTTCGTCATGTTATCTACAGCTTCATGGTGCCACTCATGATCTGGACCAGCTTCTATTGCTTTGATATCTTCACTAGATAGTTTAGCATTAACCTGATCTTTCAAATAGTCTGCTAACCACTGGTAAGCAAACTGTCCACAATACACTCCGTGGTGATCATCAACCAGGAGTAATGGTTCGGTGAATTTGTAATACATAACTTTATATTTTATTGTTAACCCAGCCATAACGTTGTTCTAGCTTAGCCTTGGCTACATTGTATCCTAGTGTACCTATTGTCTGCCAAAGTCTCTGTGCCAGTGCATGGTCTATTACTTCAAAAGATATGTAACAGTAACCGTTCCAGTGCTCAACGTTTAGGTAAGGAATACCAGGCTGATATACAATACCTTTGAATCTCACCTTAGCTGTGTAGACTGTTAGACTTCCGATGGTAATCTCAGAGAAGCCGTAGGTCTGAGGTTGTTTGATGTAATTCATATCCTATAAATTTTGATTGTGATACATTTTCATCTTTTCATTTACTCTTGCAAATAACTCTTCTGTCGAGTATGTTACATTAGGATTAACCTTGCTAACCCATATGTTACTGTCATTACCCGAGATACATCCTCCATCTACAGCTACTCTGTAAGGGTGTTTATCATCTTCTGTGTCTATTATGGTTATAGTACCTTTAATCCAGACTGTGTCTCCTACTTTAAATTGTTGCATAATTTTATTATTTAATGTTTGTTAATGGATAAGCCTCCCTTATACTAGGTAAATCAATTTCCCAATCATTAGTATCAGGGTTTAAATATAAAGTTGCATTATTAATAATATCTTGAATACACTCTTTAACATGAAGTTTAGCAAACTCTATTAGTAACTTAGGAGAAACATAATCTGCATACTTATCTCCTGAAATTAGATCAGTAAATAATCCACAATTATCATCTAAAAATTCTTCTGCTGTTTTCATAATTATAAATCTTTAAGCATTATTGAATTAAAACTAATAGTTTCTCTTTCAGACTCTTTCATTTCATAGTCTTCATTCTCAAGGTCATTCTCAATATAGTATTCTAGAGCCTCGCTGAATTCATTAGAGGAAACTATAATACCATACTGAGCCGCATTGAATATTGATGTTACCATTAGGATAGGTTCACAACAAAACAAATCAGTATAGTAAGTTAATAAACTTCTTTTATAAGGATGTAGCAATTCAATTAAGATACTGTCAGTACCTTTACTATTGATTGCTATTATCTCATGCAGTTTATACTGTTGCATCTTCGGTAGTTTTATAAGTAATCTCACTTGAGAAAATATCATCATAAGTGCCATAGCAATTCTTAAGGTGATAAGCATTACTGGGGTCATCTACTTCCATACCCCAATGGTCATACTTAGTCTCCCCATGTCCATCTAAGTCAATCTCAAAGTCTCTTAAAAGCTCTGTATCAAAAGGACTACCACCTCCCTGCCATGAAGAATAGAACCCTACTCTATTCCCTTTAGGAATAATTACCTTACCCTTTGTACCATTCTTAAGTAGGTCATACTGGTTAGCCTGTCCGAGTATAGTTAGGTTAACAGCAGGACAAGATTGATTCAGGAGTTCATCATAAAACTTAGCGAGGTCTACATAAGGTATACGTAGAGGTAAGTCCGGCCACTCACCGTATACAGTATGACCATCCTTTTCTAACAGCTCTTTTACTTTCAGAGGATTTAATTCGAGCATGTCGATGACTGCACCTAGATAAGACTCTTCGTAACTCAACCCTCCTTGAGACTCGAACCAAAAACTGTTCATGCAATCCATGTTTGAGTACATGGTAATTCTTAGATTCTCCGTACCTCTTAACAACCCTTTAATGTCAAGTCCTACTGAGACATAATCTATCAAGTTATCTCGCAGTTCATTAGCTAGTTTCTTATAGTCAATACAATTACAACCGAACTCCTCTTCTATTTCGTCACTTAATGTTTCTAAACAATCCTTGATGAAGTCTATCTCAAGCTCGTATATGCAATCCATATTTCGTTCCCAGATATCATCTTGAAGATACCATAAAGCACTACCATATTCATCTGCATGCTCTAATACTTTTACTATTGATTTAGTATCAATAGTATCATCGTAATCCCAGTAAATCTCAGGCTGCTTACGAGACTTCATTTCATTAATTACCTTACTAAGAAGGTCTTCTGATAATTCCATAACTAATGTATGTTTTTAATGTTAATTAAAATTCTCTTCCAATATTACCTCTCTATAAATTTTCTCAATAGCAGAGTCAGATACATTAATCATATAGAAAGGCCAGTCTCTTCTGAAGTCAATGGTAATCTCTCTCCAAATAGATACCACAGACATTTTATCATCACCCTCAAGACCTTTCCACCATTTAATAGCTTCTTTTCTCATATTATTCTTTTTATTTGTATCCAAAATATAACCTAACTCTTTCTAATTCTAAATCACTTAAGGTAACAGCACTATAATCCCACCTAAAATGCCCCCTACCTAAGTACCTCTTTGATGGTATTGCACTAGGGTTACTTAAACTTTTTATTCTACCTGTGGCTATTTTATCAATCATTCTTTTTATACCTTCTGCATTACCTTTACAAATCATACTATTGATTTTATTACATAACCTCTCCAATAAGAAACTCCTACCAGATATAATTCTGTCAACATCCCAAGTACCTAATTCAGAATATTTTATAAAACATAGTTTACCTGGCTTAACAGGAAAGGGGTCTTTGTATTGAGGAAGCTCTTCTGCAATCTTGATACCCATTGCTTTTACTTTAGCTTGAAATGTTTCTAGAAATATTAAATCTTCCATAATTCGTACCTTAATTTAAGTGAATTAAATACAATAGAGTAATTACCTCTTACAACAAATGAAGGAAAACATTGAGGATATTCTTTTATCCATCTATTTAAGTATCTACAATCAAATTCAAACCTCAATGTATTAGGTGGTATAAATTTACTAAGCTTATTAAAGCATGTATCAATTAGTCTCATATGATTATTTTAAAATTCTTCTGATTCTTTCTTAGCCCTTCTATACTCATAGTCCGGTGTATCTAACTCATACAGCCAATCCCATAAAAGATTGGCTACCCTCCCTTTAGTACATACAACTTTTGCACTGTCGAACCAATCTGAGTAAATATATTCAATCTTATAAGGTTTACTCTCTCCGGGGACAAAGTAAAATCTCCACTCATCACTAGGTCCACCCCAGCTAACCAACCATCTGAGATATCCTCTACTTCTATTATCCTCTGGAAGATTATAACTAATCTCTAATCCGTAGTTACATAAGATCTCCTGAGCCTTCTCTCCACAATCAGCAGCATCTTCTGGGACATCGTACCCATGATACTCAAAGAACTTATTCTTTATCTCTTCACTAGCATCTCCATACAATACTGCAAAGAGCCATGTAAGTTTCTCACATTCTTTCCTATACTCAGATTTAATTAACTCCTTACAAGTCTTCTCTCTTTTATTAGTTACTGTGAGAGAAGGTGTAAATACTTCTTGCTGTTCTTTTACTACTACTACTGTTGTTTCCATAATTAAATAATTTATATTTTAAAAGAATTGTAAATCACCGGGGCATTCACCCTCTTCAAAGGCTTGTGTGAATTCATCTACATCTATAGTAATATCATCTTCAATATCATATATGTAAGATATTAAATCATTGTGAGAGTTCTTTATATACTCATAACAATCTTGTGTGTAATCTGATTTGTAGACTATACACCTCTGATAATCTAATACCCTGAATCTTTTTCTGTCCATAGCTTGTTAATTTAATAATTCAATTTCGATTATACCCACTTCTACAAAATCTTCATCACCTATTATACACCATGTACCCCAGGTACTATTGTACTTAACTACACAAGAAGATATATCACTTAAGTTCAATAAAAATTTATGATTGAATTCAGTTAAGTTATTCCATATGACCCTTTTCACATGATTTTTATTTATATTATCTACATACCCTAGTGTCTTGTTACCAGTTTGTTCTACTAACTTATATACCTTATTCATAACTTACATTTTAAAATTGAATTACTGCATCCTCATCTTCTTCTAAGAGATCAACTGAAAATACTATTGGTTCTTCTAATGGTTCATCATTCTCTCCATAGCATTGTCGCACTTCGAAGAATGTTGCTTGCCCATTTACTATACAATCTAAAGCCTCTTTAGCTGCTTGTAGAGGATTGTCTGCATTGAGATCAATCTCCCATGAAATTGTGTACATCATATTATAAACTATTTAATGTTAAGTGATAGCAGTCTATCAATGCTTCTTTGTATAGACCTTCGGCAACTTTACTTTCTAATCTGCATCCTTCTAGGAATTGTTTCTTCTGTTCCTTAGAGAACTTGGCAATCAACTTCTTTGCTTGGTCTCTATTACCATTGATAACAGAGTCTACTACATACTCATTATACTCACTCAATGTTTCAAAGTCTAAAGCCTTGATGTCTTTTTTAGTTACCATTACTTTAATATATTATATTGTTAAGTTCTTGCTCTACCTTCTTATCAAGAGCCTCTATTAATAAATCATGACATTCCAATGCACCATCTAAAACACCTTTAGTTGCTAAAGAATTAGGACTATTAAGATATTGCCTTACAACATTACTGAAGTTTATAAGTAAATCATATAAAGATACTATCGCATTGTTATCTATATCTCTTAACTTATTTTCAACCCATTGTTCAGGAGTTTGTACCACTACTTAAAATATTTATTATCAAGAAATTTAGTTACTAAAGATGAAGGACCTGCAAAGTAGTTTATCCTAAACTCATTTAATAGTTCAAGGTCACGTTGATAAGCCCTCTTAACACACTGCCTATCATGCAATTCACTACTGTGAATCCATCCTGACTCATCCCATTCTTCGTTACCAATAGGTATCTCTCCGGCATATCCTGAAGACCTTTTGAATCTCTAGTTTTCGCTATCTGAATTCATTACCTCATCTTTGGTGTATTTCTTTTCCATTACTTTATAGTTTTACAAGTTCAAATTTATTTATACCTAGCTCAAGTAGAATACCACTTAATACATCTTCAGCAAAACTCTCTGCAGGACATTCAGTATTCACCATCAAGATAGGTTTATTATCCTCTATCTTATATAATGATAAAAACTTAGTGTCGGTAGCATATTCAAACCAACCATCAGGTTCTAATTCTCTTTCAGTTACATAATAGTATTTAGGCTTCACTTCATATATTTCTTTAACGTGCTGTAGACCTTTTTGATATCCATCTTCTATGTCTAGATAAAACTTTAAGCCTTGACTAGGATTACTGAATGAGAAACAATACTCATCTTCTTTTACGCCATCATATTCCCATCCTATATCAAACCAAAGGCAACTACAACCTTGGTGCATACCTTGTTCAAACATGGTATATGATTCTAAATACCTCCAACCTAATTTCTCTGCATCTTTTCTAAACTTACGATAAGTTTCTAAACTATCAGACATGATAGCAAACCCAATTTGTTTTTCCATTGTTTATGTGTTTTTAATGTGTACATAATATTTCCTCACCTATTAAATCACTAGCAAGTATGTCTTTAGGAAATAAGAATTTCTCTTGTTTATTGTAGATAACTAATCCCATCTTACCTTTGTACATACGGTGAGGTAATCTGTATATCCTTATGTACTTAAGTTGCCAGTTAATAGTTCTGAATCTACCTGCACCATCCAAAGCAAACATCCTCCACTCAGCCTCACCTCCCGACTCTTTAAAGTATCTTTCAATTAAAGTCTTTATCTCATCAGGGGTGAAGAAATAATTATCTGGATACTTCCTTGTTTTGAATAAATCAATAGGAGGTACCTCACCATCAATGTGACAGTTGACATGAAAGTCTCTTGTGTCTACATGGTAGGATGATATATCTTCATTTGCAAAATCAACTTCTGATAATGGTATCCAATTATTCATAGCTTATTAATTTTCAATTTCACTTGTATCAAACCCATTCTCTTTTAATAACTGAATAGCTTCATCTGGCATACTAAATACACCGTCGTAATCAGTTACCTTCTTATTGTTATCTACCCAGATACCAATACACTCACACTCATCTAGGTCAGGTATGTCCCACTCAATAAAGTATTGACCACGTCGGCCTGTATCATACAGTTCCATAGTGCAATTATATTCTCCTAACGGCTCCATATTTGGAAGCATGCTCCTCTCAAGAGAGATGAAAGCCTTAAACTCTTTTAGTGCTATTGATTTCATGATTTTACTTATTCAAGATTTGATAAACATCCATTACACTTTTTCTTTCCTTATCACACTCACGTGCGAATTGTAAAAACAGCTTAGTCTGGTAAACCTTATCCTTACTCTTTGTTAAAGACTCAGACCAGGCTCTGTAGGCTCTGACTGTTTCATGAGAGATCATTGTTGAATAGTTCATAGCTAAATGTTTTAATTGATTAACAATCTTGCCAAAGCATTACAGTACCGGCATCATACCACTCAGCACACCATCCTGCATCATCTAGTATGGCCACCAGTTCTTTATGTACACCAAACTGATAACTACTACTATCTGTATAGTAAGAGAACAAAGGCATGCCACTTTTACTATCAGGACTACTCTCTCCTGTAGTCCATATACCTCTTTGTGTTCCGTCGAATTCTTCGGTGGTACGAAGAAACATTCCTTTGTACTTTTCAGAAAGATACTGCATTAAATTATCTCTTGTCATCATAATTTATTATTTTTAATCAATTAATAATCTTTCAGGTATAGCAGGAACCTTACGTCTTACCCACCACTCACTACCATCATATTCATCACGATCTAGCCATTCACCATTATCTAACCAGACAGTGCCATATAACTTCTGCTTGCCATAGCCAGCATCATACTTAAAATCTAACTGCTTTAAGAAAGATTCCCAATCTTCCTTTGAGTAACCTACTTTCAGATCAATAAAGACTCTCTCATCATCATATTCATCACCTTTCCAAATCTCTGCACACTTAATGGTTAAGTTTCTTGTATCAACTAATAGTTCTTCTTTAGCGTTTGCCATAACTTTTTATTTTATTAATGATATAATTTCATCTTCAAAGGTAGGTTTAGGGTAAGTATTAAACATAAAGCAAGGATAGTAGTCATTATAATCCTCGGTACCAAACTCTAACCATACATAGTCATCTGATGTATCTACCAACCTGTATCCATGTTTAGTCCCAGTATCAAAACTCACTATACTTACTTCAGCTAACAGGCCTATCTTACTAGCGTTTTTATTTACTACTTGTACATCTTTCATTGATGATCTGTAACCATCTTCTTCATCTTCTAATACCTCAAAGATCACACTCCCTAACTGAAAAGAATTAGCTAGTGTGCAGTGATACAAAGAGGCTGTGGTACCTGCCAACTTATGAAAATTAATTGTTTGCATTGTTTTATAATTTACTTTTGTGAAGATTAACAATTTCTCTACGTCTCACTAGACTATCATATCTCTTAGTGAGACTGATAACGACACTGTTAGAGGATGTCTTACATAACTTTCTGTTGATATTCAATATCTGTCTATCAAGTACATTAGACATCCTGAATAGCCTAATGAATTTAGGGTTGTTCATTTCCTATACCTTTAATTCTTTAGAATAGAATTCAATACGACCACTGTAGTACGTCCTTTTAAACTGAACAATCTTTACCTCCCGTTCACTGTACTTACCATACATATTACGAGAGTACTTGGTATACTGTCTGGTACCTACAATTTCCTCTTTGTAAGGAGAAAATAAATATCCTAACACAAACCCAAATATTAATACGATTAACATATATACAATCATGATCAATTATTTTATCTCTTTTAGTAGTCCGATTTCAGAAATTTTATTACTGTTCAAATAATTACATCTAATAATCAATACTTGATTCAGAGAATCAATAACAATAAAAGTATATTGGTCTCTAGGTAAAGAATATATCTTACTGTTAGGATAATTCTTTCTAACAATTTGATAGGATGCCTCATCAAAACTTTCATCACAAGAAGATAACAGAACTACAGATAAAACAACAGCTAAATACTTTTTCATAACTAATTTATTTTACGTTACTGAGATTGTTAAAGTTATCCATGATGTTTTATTTTTATTAAATTAAGAGCAGTTACTAACCCAGCTTCTAATGCTTGTTCATAAGTAGAATAAGTGTTCAAATTAGGGTTAATGTTTCTTGTATGTTGATTATAAACAATATAAGTATATGTGTTCAAAGTATCAAACGTAACTCTTATATGTATCTTATGAACCTCTCTCAACCACATTTGTAATAGAGCTTGGGTAGGTGCAAATAAATAATTACCTGTGTTAAAATCAATACTAGATAATTGGGTAACTTTTTCTGTGTTTTTATTATAAACAAAAGAACTCTTTACTTTATTGTCTAATTGTCTACAAATAGTATAGTTCATTATTTCATGCTTATGAATTTTTATATCTTCTGTTTCCATAAAATTTTTTGTTTTACTAATATTTTTAATACTTTGCAGTTTTACTTTATTAAAATGTTCTTTAGATTTAGTAAAAAGATTTCTTACTTCATCTATATTAAGTTTTTCTTTTGATAAAACATACTCTTTATGAAAATCTTTATTATTTAAACATTCTGATAGTTTTGAACAACTAATTCCTATTTTCCTATAGCAATCTTTTAGAGACTTGAAATATGATTCATTATTATCACTATCATATACATAAAAAGAAACACCTATTTTTTCTGCAAAGTTCTTACGTCTTTCTTTTATCTCTTCTTCTGTTAAATCTTTATATGGATAACTAGAGGTTTTAGAAATATTAAAACCTGTATTATAAGATTTATACAAGTCCATGTAAAATTGTTCTCTTTCTAAAATAATATTTTTATCACATAACTCCAGCATTTCAAATATTAATTTATCAAACCCGTATGTTATACAAAAATTATTAAGTTTTTGATTTTCATGTTTAAATCTTTTTAACTTATTTTTATGTATATTCATTCTTGAGTATAAGTCTAAAGAACTTCCTATGTAAACTTTATCATCTATTAAGTTTTTTATAATATAGACTCCAGACTTACCACTTAAATTTGCTTTTCCCATATTATCATATTTACTATAAATATAGTAAATAAAAATGAGAATAAAAAATTTAATTTTTCCTTAGCTAACTTAGCTGTTTCATATTCCACTATTGGCAGTTCCATAACTATTTAATTTTTAAATTTGAATTAATATACTCCTTAGCTAAATCAACCCCACCAATACCTATTCTATTAAATGACTTAACCACTCTACCATTACACTCAATATCTGTAGTACCTGTAAGTTCATAGTACCTAATACCAAAACCTTTATACATAGTAAACTGTTCCATAATAATTTAATTTTTAAATAATTTCAGAAAGAGATTCAATAAAGTTGGTAAGGATATTAGTTAATTTTGTTTTGTAAGCATCAGCAGCAGCATAAGCAGCATAAGCAGCATAAGCAGCATAAGCAGCATAAGCAGCATAAGCAGCAGCAGCATAAGCAGCCCTTCTTGCTGTTAGTAATTTCTCTAAACTAATGTGACCTGTTAAATATAATTTAGCAGCCTCAATAACTTCTCTAGGTGCTTTATTATCTGGATATTTTTCCTCATAAATGGGAAGAACACATTCTGCTATTTCAATAGCTATCTGTTGATTTTGTTCTTTTGTAAACACTTTTTTACAGAAAAACCAATACTTATCTTTTAAAGGAATTTTACATTCGATAATATCAATGTACGTTATTTCTTTCCTACCTTTCAAAACCATTGATTCTAATTTACCATTTTCTTCTTTGTAGCATCCGCAATTCTCTTGCATAAATTCTGCTGTAAATACTGTTTGCATATTTTTATATTTTAAATTAGTTCAGAAAGAGATTCAAACCTATCAATAATCTTATCACCCACTTCAGTGACATAGTAGTATTCATTTCCAGATGTAGCTGAAATAATATCCACAAGTTCTTTTTTACGTAGGTTCCTAATAATATCTATACCTATAATCTTATCTAAAGATTCTTTAGTCATATTACTACCAATAGTCCTAATGGTAAATAGTGTTCGTAGTTCAAATGTTTGCATAGTTAATAATTTTTAATTCTAATAAGGTCTAACTCCATACCATCATTGTAGTCAATAATAAACTGCCCGTCATACATCCACTGAGGTACTCTAAAGTCTTTATTCAAAGGGTCTTTTAATATCTCAATTAGTTTAGGAACCTGCCTAATATCCATCCTACTGATATAACTATCTAACTCTTTAGTAATATCTTTCCACCTAGCAGGGTAGGCTTTAGGTAGCAGTCTTATTTCTCTTATAGTATCATACAGAGGTATCTGTTGAAATTTATCAATGCTACATATGTACCCCCATAACTTATCCTTTATTAATTCAAAATTCTTTTGCATAATGTAATTGATTTTAAAAAAGTTAAGCATACATAGCTAAGTCTTGTAAGTCCTTATTAGAATACTTATGATGAGAAATAGAATGAACTATATACCAAGGCTTATGATAATGTTTAAAATAAAACACTAAAGCATCTGTATAAGAATTACAATGCTTGTAAAGACAAACACAATGTACAAACTTACAACCGTTCCAAATTAATACATCATACCACAACCCACAATCACCAGGATAGAGATTGTTCTTAATAAGCTTCCTGTATTTTTTCATAACTGACAAAAATTATAAATACAAATAATAATAATAATAATAATACTCAGTAGATAATAAAAAGAAAAATATCTACTACGAATGAACACACTTATACATATGCAAAATATCTTCCTGAGTAACCCTAGACCACTTTTTATTTATTCCATACATGTGGATTATAGTTTTCATATCAACTATCATTAAACTAATCCACCATTCAATAGCACGTTCAATTATATCTTTCTCGTTCATAATAATTAGTTTTAATAATACCTAATAGGTATCATAGATTAAGTTATCAATACCTTTTAAGTATTATAGAAATATATAAAAAGTTTTGTAACACTGTTGCAAAAATAAGCTATTAATAAACCCACTCAAATTCAAGCCTACACTCACTTTCCCCGAAACACAAGCGTGCTACTTTTATAACCCTTTATAGAAACGTGTACATACATTCAATTTAACTGAAACTCAACAGTAGTAAGGGTTATAAAGGAATACGCCCTACTGACCCTTATTAATCAATGTATATACATCTAATACCATACAACTCAATGTGGATAAGGGTTGTAAAGGAATTAAAGGTACAGTTAAGAGAGTCAAGTGAGACAGGTAAGGAGGGGAGAGGGAAGAGGGTACAGGGGGAGGT
>Ga0208255_100006_pt1 | contig 47222 bp, 47 predicted proteins | sample CryBogCBH06Jun08_FD_184600 | JGI IMG/M metagenome (GOLD analysis project Ga0208255, IMG submission 184600) | Freshwater microbial communities from Crystal Bog, Wisconsin, USA - CBH06Jun08 (SPAdes) | ecosystem: Environmental > Aquatic > Freshwater > Lake | place: Crystal Bog, Wisconsin, USA... | reverse complement strand
GTCCTAAGGTGAAGTCAAAAATATTTATAACAGATTTAATATGATCCTGGTTTTTTACCAATATTATATTTTGGCGTTAATTCCCAATCATCCTTTTCTTTGTGTGACAGAATCTTAATCTGTGACAGAAAAATAGGTAATGGAGTTTCAATCTGTTTAGGATTAACTAATGTTACCAGTTCCCAATCAGATAATAACTTGGCAATAGCATTTCTACGAGATAAATCATTTTCTGAAATATCAGTAGGTTTGCCATCTAAGGCAAATAATTCTTTAAAATGTACAATGTAATACCGACCTTGTTTATGTAGAATATGGCAAGATTGGTAAAGTGTACGGTCTTTCTTGGAAGCTACACCGATGCGTGTGAGGGTTTCTCTAACCTTTAGAAAATCATCTCTTTCACCTAATGTAACCTCAACTAAATCGATAATTGAGATCATTATTTTGTCACTCCGCCTTTTGTTGTTTTTGCTTTTATTTCAGCGATCTGTTCATCATTAAGAATACGCAAAGCTTCTTTAGCTTTCTCGTTGGAGTAACCAAAGTATTGTTTAACACATTCTATATCTTTGTCAACCTCTGATTTCTGCCACGGTTGGAATTTCCGTTTCATAGGTCTTATGGTATTTAGAAGGTATGAATATTGCATATCCGGTTCGATTCCCGGATTCTTATTCAATTCATTAACATATAAAACACAGTCCATGTGATAGGACAAGGCTCGGTTGACAATAAATGGCTTATATTCTTTGAAGTCTAATTCGTCACGGAATACACTTTTCTTAGTCTGTAGGATGGATGGCAAGATTTCTTTGAATAAATCTGGCATCACTTAAACTCACAATCCACCATAATCTCGGTCAAACAGGCAACCATATTAATTTCATGGTCAGAAACAAAGGCAGCTTGATACTGATACTTAGCTAAAATGAGAACCAATTGTGGTACAGAACCAGGTTTCAAGATTTCATACAAACCATCATATAGTTTACGATAGATTTTAACAGGATCATTGTCTAGATTTGAAGTTACCCACTTACGAGTAGATGCAAAATCTTTACTCTTTAATGCTGTAATCAATGAACCAAGTTCAACATCAGCAATATTAGAAAGAATACCTTTATCAATAGAACCAGATACGGAATATCGTTGCAATTCATTAAGAACTCTACGATTGTCCGGAAAGTGTTTCATGATAACGGCTGCAACTACATCTTTATCATAGGTCACTTTTTCTTGTTCAAGTATCCACTCCACCCGCTTCATGAAAGATGCGGCCATTTTTGCTTTGTTACCATTGATTTTGAAATCGATAACAGAACAACGAGAATGAATCGGATCAATAATACGATTCTTAAAGTTACAAGTAAAGATGAATGAACAGTTTGAGGAGAACTCCTCGATTGCACCACGCAACGCTGGTTGTGTGGAATTAGGATTTAGATAGTCTGCTTCGTCAATAATAACTACTTTGCGGCCACCCATGAGAGAAACCGATGAAGCATAGTTTTTAATTTTAGTACGGAGAACATCAATGCCAGACTCATCAGAGCCATTAATAAGAAGCCAGTCACAACCAACTTCTTGGCAGAGAGCTTTAGCAATTGTCGTTTTGCCAACACCTGCCGTACCTGAGAGTAATAAATTCGGTATTTCTTTTCTAGCGACATAATCCATAAATGTGGATTTGATTGCATCCGGTAGGATACAATCTTCCACTTTTTGTGGCCGATATTTCTCGACCCATAATAAATGTTCCATCACAAACTCCCATAATATATTAGACTACTTATTTTACTTCTGTAATGCCTTCAAATAATGCTTCAAATTCTTTAAACTCTGCAACTTCTTCTTGTAAGGATTGGTTTAGATAAACCTTGGCCATACGTTTAATGAGTTTCTTTGGAATCTTTAGATTATCAAATGTAACATCAACAATCTCTTTGATTTGACTTTGCTTTACTTTGATATTATATTGATGCTCATTAATTTCCGTAATGGCACCCAATAATTCTTTAAGTTGCTTATCGTCAAAAGTTCCAAACAAGGTTTGAATTGTTGTCATTATTGAGCCTGTACTTTAAGTACAACCTCATCATAAGATTCATCAACTACCAAATTACCATTGGTAAGGCCGATGATTGTCTTGCCAGCTTGATCACCCTCTAAAGCAGTAAACACAGCAACAACATATACAGAATTAATTGCAACGCTGTTTTTTGTAACAGCATCAGTAAAGGTTAACAACATTTTTTATTCTCCGATTTTAGTTTCTTTAGCCTCAAATGCGATCCAATATTGAATATCATCTTTGGTATTTGTAAAGTGTCCGATGCCTTTGAATGAAATCTTAACATCGTAACTTCCTGGTATAAGTTTGATATTCTCTGTTTTGAATACAATCTTATATGTTTTACCATTACCTTCTCCAACTTCAATTGAATTGGTGTGTGCTGAATTATCAATAGCATCAAAAGTAACAATCTCAACCGTATCACCATCAGACTGCACGGCAATATGTGGTGAAGATAATACTGAAGCGGTTTTCATAACCCACTCATAATCTTCTGCTGTTAAATTAAATTCACAATCAATAGAAGGTAAAGTAATTTCTTTTTCTGGTGGAACAACAATCATTTCTTTTGCAGTCATACGATAATTTGTTTTACGCTTGCCGCTTTTGAAAATTACATCAGAACTATTAAATTCAAGTTCAGCAGAATCTTTAAACAAAGAATTTACTGAAAGAAATTGGTTCAAATCATAGATACAAAAATCTTGTGGGAAATCATCTTTAAGATTTGCTTGAGCCAAAACAGTTTTACCGGAAGATACTGTGGTAAGTTTAGTGCCTTTTTTAAATTGAATTCCTTGATTAATACTTGAGAAATTCTTTAACACGGTTAGTGTTTCATTTGATAACTTCATTTTACTTCTCCATTATGTAGATTACTTTGATTTAGAATACATTATATCATGTTCGTACAGAAACATCAAGCCACACATAGCATGAGCTAGATGATGTATACCAGATTCAGGATCCATTTGTTCTCCACGCTTCCAAGCCCACACATGACGTTGTACTGCATCAAAGTATCTGCGTTTAGCATCAGGTACTACTTGCCAATTATCTCTTTCATATTTCTGAGCACCAAAAGTTAATACCTTTACAGTTTCTTCTAGTGCTAATGGTGGTAACAAACCGTATTCTAGTTTGCCGCCATCGAATTTACGACCTGGTTCTTTATCTGGTGCTGGCATCTTGGATTGGGTCATTACATTTCTCCAACAAAACTAGCAACAGCAGGCATATCTCCTTGGAAATGATATGTACCAATGTGTGAAGTTTTCATCCATGGGCAAAGGTAGATTGATCCACCAATTTTACGCCACATTTGACAAAACATATAATCTTCAGACAAGTAACGATCAGAACCACCGCCAGTAATTGAATTGACTGTATCAATAACCGTATCAAAGAAAGCATGAATATAACGTGAACCATCAAAATTAGCTTGGCCTACATGGTCTGGCTTATAACGAATCGAAGGATAAGCTTCAGTCATTTTAGCAAATACTTCACGTTTAATCATCATGAATCCAGTACCAATTTCTAATACATCTAAAGGTTCGGTTACTGAGAATTGTGAAGTACCTTTTACTGGATTGAAAACATAATCACCAGTAACTTTTTCCAACTGTTGAGCATCCATGTCAGGATTCTTAATAATAGCTTTTTTGACCGAAGACCATTTAATGGCTTTCTTAGGATAAGGACCGCCAATAACATCTTTATCAAGTGCTAACAATGCAATAACGTCTTGTGGATTAAAATGTACATCCGAATCGATGAACAACATATGTGTACAATCGGAACGATGAATAAACTCGTCAACCAAATAGTTACGAGCACGGGTAATTAGCGACTCATTAAACAAGAATGAGAATTTGATTTGAATGCCATACTGCATACACATACCTTGCAAATCAAGACATGCTTTCATATACAAACCGTGGTTTACACCACCATACATTGGTGTTGCTACAAACAGACTTTTTGTTTGTAAATCTTCTTTTTTGATTGAAATTTCCATTTGCGCTCCAAGAATATAAAAAAGGGGTATCACCTTTCGGTGAAACCCCACATCAAACTACCTATTAGGCAGTAAATGAATAACCAGACTTCAAAGCGGCTTTAACAAGGCCTTTAGTTGGTGTACCCAAACGGTAGAAAGAAACTTTCTGACCATCAACAGTTTTAGTGTTGGTATAGATTACATTACCTTCTTTACGCAATTCTTCAATGCGTGCTGAAACGTTTGTAATACCAAAACGGCGTTGGGCTTGTTTGGTTGTGAAAGTGTTGTAGCCAGAGGTTTGTTTCAAAGCGGCCAACATCTTTTGTTTTGCGGATAATGTCATTGTAATACTCCATAGTAAGTTAAAATAAATCCTTGCTTTGAGCAAGTTCACACAGTATATCATTTATATATGTGTATTGTCAAGCGTTTATCTCCCAACTTGTGGTAAATATTTCGCTTTGGTATCTTTCCACGACAAATAGATTAAATCATCGTAGAAAAGAGTTTCGTAGGATACGGTATTCTTCTTTTGAAGCTGTCTAATTCTTGGTTTTGCGTAACGAGTTTTCCAAATATTGGATAAAGCCTCTTCACTTGTATCAAATGATTTTACTAAATCTGTATCCGTAATTTCTTTACGGAGATATTCATTAGTATTATCATAAAGTGGTGCAAAGTAAATTCCACGTTGATGTTCAGTACGAATAAGTTGTTTTGGTATACCAAGTTTTGGATAAGCAAAATTTAATGAACGATTCTTATGGTCACGTTTAAGTGGAAGTCCTTGTTGATTCTTAGCTGCCCACCATTCAAAATATTTACGAGGTTCAGTTTCTTTAATCCAATCAAACAACATCGCTTTGGTTGCTCGTGATGGTTCAAAGGCAACCGATCCAGAGGAGAATCCCATAGCATTCCAATGTTCCAGTCCATCATATTGTGATAGTCCACCAACTTTTGTTTTACCATAAAGAGATGTTGTGGTAACTCCAACAAGAACATCACCATATCTTTCTTTCCAGTCTTTTTGAACTGTATCAGATAAACACAATAAGGCCAATAACTTTCCGCCTGTATAGTTCCAACCAAGGGGTTGTAATGGAACGATTGTAGAACCGATGGCGGTGTGATTAATCATTCCTTGTTGTGTCTTAACATCTCTAGCCCATCCAATCGCCTTATCTCTCGGAGTTAAGTCCAAGAAGTCGGAACTGATACAGATTACACCAAGATATTTACCAGTAACTTCATCTTCTACTGTATAGAATAGGTTACGACCAATATTACTATTATTCTTCATAGTAGAAGTAAATGTACGAATAGCATTCCATGTTTCAGCTAATTCACCATTATGTAACTTCATAACAGGTTTTAATTTCAGATAATCATCAGGCTCGGTTGGCATCCAAAAGTTTGCTTTAACTTTGTCAACTAATTTTTTCTGTTCAGGACTTATCATTTGAACTTCAGGTCCAAACAAGGTAGAAACTTCTTCTACTGGATATCGTTCTTTTACTTCACACCATTTTTGGTACAAGGTATATTCACGAACATCCATTTGTGAAGCATAAGTTAAATCCTTAATAACAATTTCAATAAGTTCATCTTTGTTAATGTGTTTAAACTTTTCGACAGGATTAGCCTCAGACCAAGCTTGCCATTGTTTTTCTACAAATTCTGGAGGTGTTGCCATATTATCGTATTCTCAAATTTTTCATAATTTTATTTCGTTTTTTTATACCAGACTCTAGAGCCATTGGTTTACAACGATTAGTATACACTATTCCGTTCAAATGATCAAGCTCATGTTGAAAACATCGAGCAGATATACCAGAAAACGTGGTACCTTTCCATTCTCCATTGAAATCTTGATATCGAACACCAATCTCAGAAGGTCGAGTAATTCTTATTCCCAAAAATGGAAAAGATAAACAACCTTCAACCATATGCGATTCATCTTTAGACAAATTGATAATTTCCGGATTAAAAAATGCCACATAATTATCTTCGGAACCCATCACAAAAACACGATGTTTAAATCCACATTGATTGGCAGATAATCCATAACCTCGATGTAATTTACAGGTCTCCACTAGGGAGGAAGCAAATTCAATTGGATTTACCGGTGAATTAATAAAATCAAAATCCGGTAATGCTTCGGTTAAAACTGGATGTTCTTCGGATACCAACTGAAAAACAGGAATCTGTTGTGTTACTATTCCAGTAGAATTTAAAGCATCTTCTGTATTAAATGTAATTAGTTCACTCATTGTTTATTTCTTCCATTAGTTCATTAAATACGGCATGGGCCAAATCAAATGCTACTAATGATTCTGGTAATATATCCATAGTTAATTTAGCGTTTAAATTTTTAATCAAGGTTGGTCGTTCTTCAAATTGATAAAACATACCTGAACCAGGAACTCTTTTTGCAATTACCTTACCGCCATATAGATCACCCATATGTCTTACATAAACGTGGGCTAATAATTTTGATTTGTCTGAATAATATAATTCAATAATTCTAGCACGCCAAGCTTCAGTAGATTTCATTCGTAATACGCCTGGTCCACTACCCAATTCAACCAAATCTGTAATAATATTTTCTGATCGTTTAATGCCAGGCAAATCTGATAATATACCGGACATTTCTGCAAAATATTCTATGTTACTATAAACTACAAACATTTCTTGTAAGAACCTAATATACTGTTCTTTGGTTATATACTTGTTTAAAATATGTTGAATGTACGGACTATTTTCTACCGCAACGTGTTTTTCTTTTGTGTGTTCGTTTAAGATACTCATTTTGCTATCTCCTATTTAAAAAATTAACACCTAAACTTATTTTTCTATCTGACTGAAATTATTGACCTTTTTGAATTTAATAATTGACCTAAATTTATCATACAACTGATCACCTTTATGAGAAATAACAAATACATTAGTATCTTTACCCATTTCATAAATTAACTTCAAAAACTCATCGGTACCAACACCATCCAATGACGAATCAAATACTTCATCCAAAATCAACAAGTTGGTGTTTGTTGAATTCTTTAATTTAGCAATTTGACGCCATGTGAATAATAAGGCCAAATCGATACGCATTTTTTCACCTTCAGAAAAATTAGCATAACTAAATTCATCACGGTGACGGGACTTAATTGTTTCTTCAAAAGATTCATTAATGTTGAAATTTACAAAGAAATCCATTGCTGTCAAATACTTATTAATCAATTTATTCATAATTGGTAAGTATTGACGAATAATCTTGGTTTTAATACCAGTATCTTTTAACAAAGCACTGGCAAATTCATAATACTGTTTCTCGGTGGACAACGTTTGTTGCTTTTCTAACAACACATTTAATTCAACTTTAAGTGTTCTGAGTTTATCATTTTCACTTTCGATGGAATCCTTGTGTGTAGACAAGGCTTCAATTTCTTGTTGTAACTTAGTAATAAAAGCGTGTACAGCTGATATCGTTGAAGTGTGTTTGACAATTTCATTATTATGGCCAGAAATATGTTTAATAATTACATTTATCTGTTCTATTCTGTCGTTTGCTTGAGTAATTTGTGTTGCAATTTCCGTAAGGCCTTGGCGTTGTGTAGTAACTTTGGATTTACTTTCTTCAACTTGACCCGATTTAAATTCTCCGTCAATGGTTTGTTTGCAAGTTGGACAGTTATCGTGTTCTTCATAGAAAGCAATATCTTTTTCATTTTTTTTGATATTGGTTTCTATTTTAGATTCTAGTTGTAATAACTTTTTACTTTTCTTTTCAATTGAAAGTTTATCTTCAATTTGTTTCTGAAGAATGTTAATGTGTTTTTGAATTAACTCAATATCTCTTTGTAAAGTAAAGGTTCGATCTATATTTGCCGTTACTTCTTTACGTTTCTTTTCAATTTCTTCATCATTACGGTTTTTATGTTCAGCGATACTCTGTTTCTGGAATCCAATTCTTTCGGAAGTTAAATCCAATTGATATTTGGTTTTAATATTTCCATCTTTAAGTTCGGACATTTTCTCTTTGACAAGGCCATTCATCGATGAAAAAATACCAATATCTAACAAGTCCTCAATGATACTTCTTCTATCTGATGGAGATAATTGCATAAATGGAACAAATGATGCAGAACCTAAAATAACCACTTGAGTAAATGACTTAAAACTTAATTTAAGAATATTCTTTTCCAATACTTCTTGGTAATCTCTTGAGGCTGCGTCCTGATTCATCAAAACATCATTACAATAAATTTCAAACACATTAGGTTTAATACCACGAATAACCTTGTAATATTTTTTACCAATGGAGAATTCAATCTCCACAACAGCGGCTTGATTGTTAATTGAGTTTACGAGTTGTGGTTTATTAATTTTACGAAATGGTTTGCCAAATAAACCAAAACATAACGCATCCAGTATGGTGGATTTACCTGCTCCATTGTTGCCAATAATTAATGTGTTTTGGGATTTAATAAAATTAATTTCGGTAAAGCTGGCGCCAGTAGATAGGAAATTACACCATCGAACTTTTTGAAATGTTATCATTATTTAATTTTAACCCAACGATTGCCTAAGATAAGATATTGCATTTTGCGCCAAAAACAATTTGGTACTTTACCTTTACTCGGAGACCAAATAATACCTTCATCATTTTCAGCACCAAAACAATGGCATTCCCATTCTGAATTTTCTGTTGGTATTTCTGGTTCAATTAAATGGATACTCATGCTTGCTCCTGATTTAAGGCTTCCACATACAATTCTTTTAAGACCGATTTGAGTTTATCATTATCGATGTGTTCTTCTTTAATACCATCCACAAACTTATTGATAATTGTGATTGTATCTTCAGCTTCATTAATCATATCATCTTCTACACCTTCTGTCAAGTCAGTAAGGTCCTCGGCAATGGTAACATCTAAAGGATTAACGGCATACAAGTTACTCATAAACTTATCAAACAAATAAGGATTGGTTTTATTAATTACCACAACCTTAACATAGGTATTGGTATACTTTGTTAAATCTTTACTATTAATTTCGGTAATTGAGTTTTCTTTATCATCATAAGTGATACGATGAAACATGACATTAGGATTTTCAATGAAAGTTAATTTACGGGATTCTAAATCAAAAAAATGAAATCCACGTGGATCATTATAATCTTGCCAAGTAATTTCATATGGATTACCAAGATAATAGATGTTATCACTAGTAGACCTATGGTGAAAATGGCCAGAAAATACCATATCAAAACGATTAAATATTGAACGATCTAATCCATCAGTTGATGACATGCCACGGTGCATTTGGAATCCAGCAATATCAAAATGTCCCATCACAATATCTGCTTTGGTATTTTTTAACTCAGCCATACTATCAATAAAGTTTTCAGCACAAATCCAAGGCATCATACAAATTGAGGTTCCGTCAACCTCAATTGTTGTAGGATTATCGATAACAGTAATGTTAGTATATTCCTGTAACAATAGACTAACAGAATTTACTTCATTGGTATTTTTAAAATAGGTATCGTGGTTGCCTGCCAACATATGTACTTTGATGTTCCGTTCGGCCAACTTATCAAAAAACATTTCCCTTGTACGTTTGTAAGAAAAGAAGTTGATGTACTTTCTACGATCAAAAGTATCTCCAAGAACGAGAACAGTATCAATGGACTCAGCATCCAAAGCAGTAAAAAATGTTTCCGAATAAAACTTTTCAAAGTAATCTAAAAAGTGTGTAGAATCATTCCTTGCTCCGAAATGTTGATCTGTTATTATTGCTACCTTCATAATGTGTTATCTCAATTATTGATTCAATAGGTTGTTTGTTCGACCAGGTTGTTGCTTCATTTAAGGTCTCAAATGATTTAAACCGAATTGCCGAACTATGTAAATAGTATTTAACTTTGTACATTATATCACTCTCCTAGAAACTTTTCAATCCCTTTTGGCTTGTTTACCGCTTTTTTATTCTCTTTTGCCGTTTCATATGTTTCAATAAACTCGGCAATATTGTCGTACATTTGAAACTGCATTGAGGTACCATCTTCCAGTTCTAACATTTCAAACTCATCCAAAATACCCATCTGTTCGGTGGCTTTGTATTTTACATAAGTCTGTTTCTTTTCTTTTTGGATCCTTCGTAAAAAGGCATAGTAGATAATTTGGGTAAAGTAAGCAAAAGGATTTTTGGATTTGGTAGGATCAAAATTATTGAAATACATTAGACAGTTTTCAATACCATCTGCCATCATTTCATCACGATATGTATAATTAATAAAATTAGGTTTATGTGATAACCCTTCAGCAATCTTCATAAAACACTCTCCAATGTAATTTGGAATAGCAGGAAGTTGTGTTTTATTCTTTGAGGCAAGTTTACTTGCTTCTTTGTAATCAATTAGTGCTTTAAGAAAATCTGCATTATTCACATATTGCTTGGGTTTCTTTTTAGTTATAGGTACTACTGGTACTGGTGTTGTCATTTTATTTCTTTCATATTATTATGTTTACCATTTTATTACTTGACAAATGCTTGACAGACCTTTAGAATTCACTATGTCCCGGTTTGAAACAGTATAACCAATCCTAATGTAACGTATCTCCATGAGTTTTAAAATCTTCATAAGCTTCCATAATTTCATCAATCTCACCATCTTCAAGACCATTCACAAGGTCTTTTGCAGCGAGTAAATCTTTAATCTTTTCCACAGTATTTAAATAATACTCACAGAATTCATCATTAGGTTCCAAAACACAAAGAATATCTTTCTGTTCTAAAGTGATTTCATTCTTTTTAATTAATTGAACGGGTAACCAATGATGCATTAGTAAGCCTGCTTCTTTACCACGATACTCTAATCCAACCGTCATTGGTTCTTCAACAATATAATTACCTGTATCATAAAGGTCTGTCAAATTGCCAATAATATCTTCACCATTCTGTAATCTGACTATCTTAATCATTTTTTAGTCCTATCTTATACATCTTGAATGGAAACTGCTCTTCATTATATATACGGGTTCTTTCCACAAAATGCCGCAAGGTAAAGTTGATATGTTTCTTATACCGCATATCGTCAGCAATATCATACAGAGTGGCTACTTCTTTTCCTTCTGATTGTCTAAGTCCACGGCCAATAGACTGAAGTGTTCTAATAGTTGATTTAGTTGGCATTGCAAATATAATATTGTGCAAATTCCTAATATTAATACCAGTACTAAAAGTACCAAAAGAAGCCACAATAATAGCGTCATTTTCAATCTCCATAATCCGTCTAATATCTTCTCTATCGGAAGTTTCTGTTCCACCGTGAACAAAGAACACTTTTCTTTCACCAATTTTCTCGGTGTTCTTAATCATATCATACAGTATTTTGCCATGTTTGTCAACCATTTGATATAGTACCAAAGTGTTTTTTCCTAAGCTAACTGCAAGATTCTTAATGAATTTATTTCTTGCCTCATTTGCAATCAGGTATTGAATTTCTTCCGGATAAGTGCTGTCTTTCATTCTCAAACAGATTTCATCCGAATGCTTTAACACCAAACATTTAATTTCAAAGTTGGATACTTGTTGATTATCAATTAACTCTTTAGTGGTAATTACTTTTTTAACAGGACCAAATAAACCTTCTAATACCAGTTTATGTGTTTTGGTACCATCAAGTGTGCCGGTAAGACCAATTCGGTATTTGGCATTAACACAAGAGGTAAGAATTGTAGTAAGTGATTGTGCTTTGAATAAATGAGCTTCATCACCAATCACATAGTCAAACTGTTCAAAATATTCTTTTGGCATTTTATACAAGGACTGCCAAGTGGATATTGTCAACGGTTTGTCTGTTACTTTATCTTTGCCTTGGTAAATACGGTGTAACCAAGGTTCCATATTTTCATTATTATAATCGGCAAAGTCGGAATAAAGTTGTTCCACAAGAGATGTGGTAGGAACAATTACAAGGCCTTTTAGATTTTGATATTGGTGGAGTTGGCGAAACAGAAGGTAAATAATAAGTGATTTACCAGAGGCGGTAGGTGATACTAGTAACGCTCGGCGTTTTTGCATAGCATGAATGTATGCATTGATTTGATGTTCTCTTACTTCTATGGGTTCTCCACGAGCATGAATATCTAATTCTTTAATAAACTTTTTGGCATGATATAATGAATACTCATCTTCAATATTCAATTCATTTTCTAATGTGTAACCTCTCGATTCACAAAAAGTTTCAACGTAATCCAGTAAACCAAGATATAACTGTGAAGTTTGAAGATTATACAAACGAATCTTACCATCCCAAATTCTGTTTCGAAATGCCGGAACAAACTGATAACCAGGAACAAAGAAACAGAAAAATTCTGATAATTCTTGTGCTATATGTTTTTCACAAGTTATTTTGGCATATACCTCATTTAACTTGGAGATTACTATATCATTGTCCACCAATAAATCTCTCCCAAGAAATAAATTCACGGAGTTGCCAAGTCCGTTGTTTCAGTTCATTCATAATAGATTCCAAAACACCAACAGTTTCTTCATGATATACTTTCTTCTCCAACAGTTTAATCAGGTTGGCATCGGCTTCAAGATAGGCATTAATGTCTGTTTTAAGAACAAACTGAAAAGGTTCCCATCCATATTCTTCCAATTCTTCTTGACCCATTCTTCCGCCATAATAATCTAAACGAATTTTACGCATACGGAGATAATCAAAATGTGCCTTTTTAGAGGCAATCTTGTGCTTGATGAGTATACCAAGGTATTTACTGTGGAGTTTGGGAATCTTTAACAGTTCTTTTCCAGGTTCTGTCTGGTCAATATCTGCATCCGATTCCCAAGTTTTTAATATTTGCTCTAAATTTTCCATAATAAATTCAAAAAAAGGTTTATAAAACCATAGGATACTACACTATTAGTTAATTGTCAAGCGTTTATTTAAACTTTTTCAAAGTCAAAATAGTCAAAAGTGAATACACAATCGGCCGTTACAATATTATCAGCTGATTGTGTGGTATCGAATATAATATCCGATAAAGTGATTGGAAATACGTTAATAAATTTAACCCGAAGAATTGGATTATTCAATGCCGAAAGTACCGTAAGTGTGGCATCCGAATATGAATCCAAAGAACTAGAGGTCTTGTTTGCGTTCTGAAGCGCCGTCAACCTGTTTCTTTCTTCAAAACTTACTGGTGATGCGATGGATCGAAACCAATCGTGTAATTGGCGCCATCCGTTTAATGATTCATCAATTGTAAAATGTATTGAAAATGGGTTATAAATCATCTTTCGGTCAGGTACAAAAAAATCCAGTAAAGGTGTATTAATTGGTGCTTGACCTAAGTTAACACCTGGAATATTTACTGTTTGACAAAAATATTGAACATCACCTAAACGATCAAAAGTTAATAAAAACTTTGTCGGTTGTAAGTAATTAGTATTTTGGGGTAGTCTTGTGAGTGCATTCATATGAGTATTTATAATGCAAAAAAAGAGGACCTTTTTAGGGGTCCTCTTTAAAGTATCACTCTGAGGTGATTTAAACTTTTTTGATTACATGAGGTTTTTTACCCCGAAAATACGGTAGTAAACGTTTTGACGTGGATTGATAACACCGTTGCTAGCATTTAAGCCTTGAGCAAATGGGTTAGCGACCATACCGTAACGAGTTTTGAAACCGATTTTAGGTTGGAATGTAAATTGGTCTACAGCACGAACCATTTGCAATGGAACGTAAGGGCAATAGAACAAACCAGCATCGTAAGGTGAAGAACCTTTGTAGCCTACGGTTACCAATTCTTGGTTAGATGTATATCCACCAAAGTATGGGTCGATGTAAACTTTAATACGACCATGCAACATACCAGCAAATGTATTACCTGTGTCATCTACTTGTAAGTCAGCTTGAAGAGCAGGTGTATACGAAAGAACACCAGCCATAGCCATTGCTGAAGCTACGTCAGAAGAAACAATCAATACGTTACCTTTTCCACGACGTGTTTGCTTAGCAATTACGTTAGCATCACGTTCGATTTGGAAAATCAAACCTTTAAAGCGTTCTACTGACCAACGACCGTTTGAATCTGTATCCAAGTCGAAATAACCAGCAGTAGTTGTACCGTACTGAGCACCAAGAACAGCAGTGGTGTAGATTGTACGAATAACTTCACGGTTAATTTCAGCAAGAATTTCAGTAGACAGAATGTTAGACAATTCTGTTTCAGCGTCAAGACCATGAATTGCTTTCAAGTCTTGTGCCAACTCTAATGAGTATTCAGCTTTCAAGGCACGGGATTGTGCAGTAACAGTAACTTTCTCGATTGAGAAGGCCATTTGTTGGAATGCATTAGCGCCGTCAGCACCCAAGAACTCAGCGGAACCAGTTTGAATACCGATACCTGCAGTAAATGCGTTAGATGCTTCGTTACCAACTGCTGTGTTCGATGTATCAGTACTTGGAGTACCTACGAAACCGTAGTTGTTAAATCCGCTATTAGCAGATGACTGACCGGAGAACATTGTGTTTGCTTCGTTAAAGAAAGCTTCTGAACCGGCTTGATTGCCGTAACGAGCACGCATTGCAAAGATCAATCCTGTTGGACCTGTCATTGGTTGAACACCAGCAACATCATAGGCGATCAAATTAGGCAATGAACGGCGAACCAAAGAAATCAAGATTGGGTCAAAGTTTTGAACACCACCAGTAACGTTTGTAGGACCTGTATCGCTGGTCTCCATCAAAGCTTGGCGATCTTTTGCCATTGCTTGGTGTTGGTTTTCCAAAACAAGAGCTGTAACAGCCTTTTTGTATGGGTCTTTAATGGCTTCTAATTCTGGATGATTCAGAACTGGATCCCATTTTTTTTGTAATTCTTCTGTTAAATACATTTTGTATCCTTTTTTTTAATAATTCGGTTAATTACTTAACCAATGTTTGTGAAATGGTTTTAGCATAGAGGTCCATTGAAGGATCGGCAGACTTAAATACTTTCTTTTCTTCTTCAATATCAACTTCTTCATCTAAAGCAAGTTTAGTTGCTACTTTAACGTCTGACTTGAAATATGATTCTTTCAAAGTTGTTAGTTTAGTATCAAAATCTTCCTCAGTATTAAATTCTACGTTCTCTGCGAGCGATTTTAATTTTTCTACTTGAGTTTGCGATAGGCCTTCACACGCTGTGTAGATAGCCTCAATTTTTTTCTGTTCGTTTAATTCTTTTGTAAGTTCAACTGATTTGCTGATCTGTTCGTTTAAAGAAGATTCAAGTTCTTCAACTTTAGTCATCAATTCTTCAACAACATCAACTTTTTCGGTAGGAATGTCAATGTATGATTCAACAAACAAGTCACGCAATTTAGCCATAAATTCTTCAACAACTTCAGCACGTAGGCCTTTTTCAATAGCGATTTCGTTTTCTTTCATCCATTCTTCTACCATATAGTTGAGATAATCATCAACTTTAGCAGCCAAATCTTCTTTAATTTCTTCTACGGCAATTTCAAACTGTTCTGTCAATTGAGCTTCAACTTCTTCTACAATTGATTCAACACGGGACATAACAGCAGCTTCATAGATTGTAGAAGCTTTAGTTTTAAATTCTTCTGAAAGATTTTCACCTTGCATCAAGGCTTCAATATCTTCACCGTAGGATTGAAATGTAGCACCTGGATTGGCTTGCATCATTTGTGGAGCAATTTTGCCAGCAATACGATCACGAATAGCAGAGTAATCAGTAGCAGCTGCTTGAACAGGAGTCATAACATCAGTACGACCCATTGTTGATTGTGGTTGACCTTTTGGAACAGATGCGCCAACACCGTCACCTTGAGCGCCGACAGGTGGAGTTGCACCAGGAGGAGTTGCAGATGCGGTACCTTTTAAGTAACTTGGAAGTGCATCATTAATTTCTTCTGGAGATTGACCAATTTCACCCACATCGGTTGTACCATAAGCAGTTTTACCTGAAAGTTTATCAGCACCAACTTCACCGTCAGGGTGTTTGTCTGAACCACGAGCACCTTTTTTAGATGCAATATTTGCATCAAATGTTTCTTTTGAACCTTCACCAACTAATACTTGCTTAGCGGCTTCGGACAGATTAAATTTTCCCATTTTGAAAATCTCCTTGATTTATTGGATATATTTATATATTAAAGTTTTTTCATGAAGTTTTCAAATATATTTAGACTTACCTGTTCAATCTCTTTTCGTGTTGCCTGACGAATCTGTTGAATCGCCTGAGATTGATCTTGTTCAGTCCAAATACCATTGACTAACATCCATTCTTTGCCTTCCATGATACCTTGTACAAAGGCACCAGGTGCGGAAGGGTCTGCTACAATATCAGCCGCTGTGGCTAGATAAAAATCGTTCTGAACAATATTAACACCGTTAACATTTTTCAACGAACCCATACCTCTTGATGATACACCTAATTGAGCGCCACCTTCAATTAATTTACGAGCAATTTGGCCCATTGGTGTATCGAGAATTTTTGCTTTACCGATCCATTGATTACCATCTTCTCTAAGACTTGTGATCATATGTGATACACGGTCTAGATTAATGGATGGTGTTTCTGGATGACCCAGTTCACCAAATGCACGGTGTTTGTTTATATATTCTTCTGTGTAACGATGAACTTCTTTTTTCATCGTATTGAATTCGTACAGTCGACCATTCTTATTTTTCTTTTCGGAAACAAGAAAAGGACCTTCAATGTAAAGTTCTTTTTTTCCGTCATTACCTTCAACAACGTAACTTACGGATTCATTAATTTCTTTGATTAATTTCATAATCCTACCGACCTTCTTTTTCTAAGTGAAATTCTTCTTTTTCTAATTGATACGTTTAGCTTAGCACGCTTTTTAAATTTTGATTTAATTGCAGCAATATGACGATGCCTACGTTCTGCTGGCATCATTCTAGTCATTTTACCACCTCTAATCGTATAACCTTTTACTGTTGAAAACTTTTTTCGGCGTTGAATTTTGCCTTTACGAACCCTAAATTTAATTACTTTAGTTCTTCCTATTTTCTGAACATTAGATTTCTGTACAGTATTATCGGTAGATTCTTTAAAATACATTTCAATGTTAACATCTTTATACATTTCTGCAACCAACCGCATTTTAATTTGGCTAAGTTTTTCATTAACCAAATTTCTAATACTTACATTTAATAGTTCTTTGGCCTCTACAACCTTATTAGATAAAAGTTTAGAAACTAATTCTTTCATTACTGTTTGTTACCAGTTATTGCATATTGGCCAAAGTTAAATGCTGCAGGATCATTAAACTGACCACGTTGATAGAATGTGTTATTTTTACGAATTGAAATAATTAATGTGTAAGAACAATTTGCAGCAGCACCCCAAGTATAAAGACCAATATCACCCGAAGCTGTATTTGATGTGGAAATTGAAGTATTGTTATAAAGGTTATTGGTGTTGTTTATAATGGATGGTAATTGTTCACCCAAACCAAATTCACCAGAACTATTTAAATGAAATATTGTTGCTGAATTAGCATATTGTGTACTGGCATTTGAACCAAAACCATTCCAAAAAATTTCAACTGAACCTATACTGGTTGCCGTAGGCATATTAACATAATATTTTAAACCGGTAATTTGTATGTCGTAATAAGGCAATGTAGTGTTTGCAGAACCGCCATTTGTATTAGCAACAAGAAATCCGTTGGTTGCAAGAGCATTAGATAAAGAATTAGCGGTAATTCGAGAATTGTTTAATTCTTGACCTGAACCATCAAAAATTCCTGTTAATTTAATAACGGAATCTGTTGTAGTATCTCTTAGCACTTGATATGTAAATTTGTTTGACATTTTCTATCCTAGTTTATATTTTTCAAGGCAAAGTCAATAACTCTACCAAAATGTTCTTTGTTTCTATTTGCCATATCGGCCAGTTGTTGTTTATTACTTTCGTTTAATACACCATATACTTTTAATATTGCTTCGGCCAGTTCAACCGTCACCAACATTCTTTTACCATCTTCAAATTGAACACGGTCGTATGAATTATCTTCTACAATGTTTTTTAATTGTGAAATTACACCTTCACCAATAATTTCACCAGAATACTGAACTTCTTCTGGTGTCGAAGCAGACCATTGCATTGCTGTGTATGGTACTGTTACATATTTATCTATTTTGTCCACATAGTATAAAGCCACTCTTTGGCCATTTGGAAATTGCCTAACCGACTTTCTCCGCATAATTAAAACATTAGGTGGATCGATTGGCAAATGATGAACCTGTTTCTCTTTTTCTACACCAAGGTGAAAAGTAGGTTCTTCTAAAACCATCAAAACATCAGGTTCAACTACTCCTTCTACCTCCTCCGGCAGAATAATTTCTTTACCTTTTAAGAAATTATTAAGTGTTTTCAACTGAAGATTCCTGTGCAATTTCTAATGGAGCAATTAAATTCTGTGCAACAGATTGTTTAGCTACAGCAATGTGTGCAGATACCTTGTCGTGAATTGAAGCATACAAAGCTTCTCTAAACTTTACACCATCATCATCCATAGCGTAATCAATAACATTGCGGGTTGAGTAATCGGACATATTGTTCTCCTAATTTAATATTTATAATAAACGTTTCAGTTTTGTGACGGATGACTCATATTGTGCTTGTTCTCCGTCATCATTATCTTCCACATCTGAAGGGTGCTGTGGTTGTTGTGGAACTTGGGACATCATTTGTTGTTGTGCCACATCGTTCATTACAGCAACTGGTAATCCAAGGCCTTCTGCTTTTTCTTCATCGATTTGTTGTTGCATTTCTATAATTTCATCGTCAGACAAACGCAATACATTTCGTTGAATCCAAGATTGTGAGAAATAACGACCTGTGTATGGGTCAACATTAGACAATAAAGATAACCGTTCTTTCATCAATTCTGCTTCTTTTAATTCGGTAAAGTTATTGTCTTTAATAAAGTCATAATAGATATGTTCTTTAAATTCGTCCCATTCTTCATTGGTACAAATACCTTTGAGTACACATTGAACTCGCATTGCTTGGTCGAATAAATCGGAAAACTTATTACGCATCCGAGAAACAAACTTAGCAAACTTTAACTCATCACGGGTAATTTCATTGGTACGACCTAATGAGAAACCAGAACTCTCTGGATTCAACCTGGAGACTGGAACATTAAGAGCCTTATACAACTTCTTCTCAAAGTATTTAACGTCCTCCAACTCACCTAGGTTCTGTCCACCAGGCAGTGTTGCAATCTCTGTACCTTTTCCACCTTCACGGCGTGGCAACCAGAAATCTTCCATCATTGATAAAAATTTACGGTCATCACGAACTTCACCTGTATTGGCATCATAGACAAGTTTATTTTTATACTTGACCATAATATCACGAAGGTATTGTTCCGCTTTTAATTTCGGTAAGTTACCCACATCAATATAGAAAATACGGCGCTCGGGAGCACGACTGATACGATAAATGACGGTAGCATCTTCAATCATCCTTAATTGGTTTAGTGGTTTGATTGCTTTATGTAAATAAGACAATACCACGGCACGGCGAGAATCCATGAGGCCAGAAACAACAGATACAATGGAGTCTGGGGTAATACGGACACCAACAGGGCCAAAATTGCTACTAGAACCAGTAGTAACCTTATCATTGAAGATATAGTATTCGTTGATAACATTCATTACCTCCACGCCAGTACGTTCATCTTTCTTCTTCTTAACCTCACGCACTTTACGAAGTTTGCGTGGATCGACATATCTAAGTTCTTTGATACCTTCAAGTGGATTTTCACGATCAATAATAATGTGGTAATACATTCTACCATCAACATAGTATCTACGAAAAATATCTTGAGCTAAATTGTTATAATTTAATAATTTTAAAAGTGTAGCAAATTCTGTACGAATTGCCGTTTTGATTTTTTCTGGTTGTTTTAGGGAATCCAAAACAATTTTAATGTTTTTTCCGTCATCATCTTGGCAAATAGCTTCATTGACAATATCATCAATAGCAGCTTCAATTTCTGGCTGCATAGCCATTTCACGATAACGAGAAATAAGTTCTACTTCATTTTTAGCAGTGCCGTCTAGGTCAACATAAGTTCCATAATAAGCGGCCGATGTAATGGTAAGTGCACCATCATCATTGGTTGGTGGTGTAAACGATTGTTGTACCGCAGCATCTTCTTCCGATTTTGCCCGAGCAATCGTAAAACCAAAAAGTGAGAATTTATTTAATGATGCCATATTGTTTTATTCCAATTCAAAAGAAACATAATGAAAGGGACCGAAGTCCCTTTCGTAAAATTATAAAATTAACTATCTGTACTATTTAGGTTGGTCCAATATTGGTAAGCAAAGGTAACACCATATTCTTCAATGGTATCATTTGAACCCCAATCTAAATCAATTGGCGCCAAATCAACAGGAAACAAACCAACAAAATTGTAGGATTGTAAAGCTGCACCTGTTTTACCATATTGTGTAACAACAGCATCAACCGAATAACCTGAAGGACTTGCAGCTGCTGAATTACGAATATTTCCAGCATGACTGTTCATACCATTCATCCAAGATTCTATTGCTGTACGAACTGTAAAACTCTCATCATTGATGATCTGTAAAGACCAATCACTAAATGAACGATTGCCGGTAAATTTCTGTTCACGACCAAAATAGTACAACGGAACTGTACCTAGTGATGAACCTGGTAATTGAGCTGATTTAGCTAAAAACTGAACTTGTTGTCCTGCTGCCGTACTATTTCCAACAAATGTTGGAAAAGTAAGAGTAACTTGAAACAGGTTTGGTCTAGCGCCATCACCAATTAGATTTGCTCTGAAAGCCGCTACGTTAAATGCCATTTTTTTCTCCTGATCGTTGAATTATTTATACGCCTGAATTACCAAGCGCAACTTCATTGAAATTAACACTAGTTCCGACAGCAGTAAAGTTTAACTGAATAAAGTTAATGGAACGAGCAGGCTGAATATAAATGTCACCAACAAACTGATTTGAATTAACAACTTGTTGTGTGTTATTTGTGTTATCACAAACAACTTTAAACGAAGTAATACCACGTCTACCTTGTACATCCCTTAGGTATGGTGTTACTAAAGCAACAAATTGTGCTTGTGTGAATGTATCATTAAATTCAAACAATGAATACTGAGCAGCCAAAGCGATTGTCTTTTCTAAAACAATAAACAATCTACGAACATTAATACGATCAAAAGCAGAAGGCTTAGATTGTAATGTTTTGTCGCCAAATAATACTGTTCCTTGACCTGGGAAGGTTACAACAGGATTAATACCTTGTGCATAAAGTGTATCCCGGAAAGATTTGTTTGGATTCCATGCTAACTTAACAACATTCTTTAAGTTACCACGATTGAAACCAGCAGGAGACCACCAAGGATCACGAACGTCATCAGTATTAACACATAAACCAGCCATGTCAGCATTTAAAGGTACCCAACGATATACGTTGTTATACTTGTCAAACATGTATTTCCAACCAGTATCAGCAAAAGCGTATGAGGTTGAACGAGCTAATGTGTTATTCCAAGCCAAAATATTTGCCGCTTCTGAACCTGCTTGATTAATAACAGCAGAAGAAGGAGGTGAAACAAAGGCTATACAATCTTTACGAGTATTGACAATATTATCAATTACATATTGTTGAACGGTTGTATCGGCTGCACCAGTTATAACCAACGAAATATTAACATAATCACCTTGAAACAAACTATAAGCATTTATTAAATCTGCATCGGTTGGTTGTGCATCAGTACCATTACCAAGAGTAATAAAGTTTGGTCCGGTTTGAATATTATTTTGTAATACTGTAAAATTGGTGTTGGCCAAAGTAGAACCCCATGTACTCGAGGTATTTGAAAGTTGTGGATGATCTACTGCATAAAGATATTTTGAATTATTGTAAACATAATTTTTATAATAATTTGAATTTCCTAAATGATCAACCGAGTCTATGCCTTTGGACAAATATCCAAAAGTTTCTAGAACTGTATTTTTAGTACCAGTAAATACACCTAAAGAATCCATAACTACAATGTGAACTTCATCATTAGCAGCGCCAACTGAAGTTGCTTGAGCTGATGTTCCTGGTGCTCCATTAAAATAGGAAGATACACCAACACCGTTAACATTCCAAGTAGAAAATGGTAAACCAGCATCAAGCATTGAAATGGTTAATGAGTTACCAAGAGCGCCTGGATATCTAGCAACAAATGGACCATAAGCATTATTGTTTGTTGCGTTCTGTAAAAGACTTGCTTGAAATACGTCTTTATTTGGAATTTGTATTGTACTTTGTACTAAACCTGTAATTGCACTTACGTTAGAAGATGCGTTATATGCTTTAGTGTTAGCCGCACGAACCAATTGAAGGTTATTACCATAAGCTAAGAAAGAAGCTGCGGTAAAAAACGATTGATATGTGTTACTGTCTGGAGCTCGATAAGTTTGTAGCAAAGTATTTTCGCTAGTAATTTGAGTAATTTTATTTACTGGACCCCATACAAAGGCTCCAGCAAAAGCACCGGCTGTAGTCAATACCGAAGGAACGACTGTGGTTAAGTCAGTTTCGGATACTGTTACGCCTGGAGAGATTGAAAACGCCATTTGTTATCTCCTTGAATATTGTTGTATTGGCAATTATAATACCATTATCATATTTATGTAACGTAAAATTTAGAGTTTTACCTCTGAATTTCCCTAAAGTAAGCAGAATACGTTTCTCTACCATCTGCTTTTTCCCACACATCACCGTCTGAAACGTCAAAACTATGTTCTTGACCATCATCGATGACTGGTGCCGGTGGTGTTAATTCATCAACCTGATTCATATTTTCAAGTTGAAGTTGTTTTCTAATATCGTGGTTAACAATCTCTTTGAAATACTTTTGAGTTGAAATCCATCCAAACATGACTAAACCCATAACCATATCATCATTAGCATCAGATTCAGCAGCAAACGAATTCTTTTGCGCCACAAATGTGGTTAATTCAGAAATAGTATCAAAGTCATTAATAATTAACTTGTCACCTTCAATTAAGGTTTTCAGGTTAGAACAACCAATTCTTTTAACCTGTGGTGACATTTTAAGTCCCAATTGAACACCTCTAGCAAAGCCGGCACTCAATTGTTGTGGTTTCTTATTACCTGTAAATACTTTCCACAAATTTTCATATTCCAAATCTTGATGTAGAATATCTGCAACCTGTGGTGTGTTATTTATCTCAACTAAAACATAGGCATCATTATACAACTTTGCCGCATTAAAAATTTCGGTTGGAAATAACATTGGTGAAACGGAGGAACTCTTATATGTTGCAACTTGTTCGTATGGTGTTGCTGAAATATCAATAACGGAAAATGTAGAACAATCTAATCCTTTACCTTCAGCCACGTCAACTACAAGAGCATACAGGTGGTCTTTAACATTTTCATCATCACCTTTGACTGGTGCTTTGTAAATTTTAACCTTGTCATATTCCGCAATAGGCTGTTTATATGATAATTGTTGTAGTTTGAGTCCAGACACCAAAGTATTTGATGATCCCAAGAATTCCGTTTCAAACTCCTGCCGGAACTGGTGCTCAGAAGTATTCTTAATTGTTTCTTCTTTCCAAGCCTCATCACGACCAGGAACCTGTGACCAATGAATTTCAAATGGTACATAATTATTTCGTTTGTGTACTGCATCATTCCAATACTTGTAAAACAAATTCATACCATTTGGTGTAGACACCATCAGAATCTTAGTTTTAGTACCAGCAGTAATAACCGGATAAACGGAAGTAATGAATTCTGCAGCAATATTTGACGGTACGAAAGCAAACTCATCCAAGAATACAATATTAAAAGAACCGGAACGTGAAGCAGCAGAAGATGTTGAGTCGGCAATAATAACTGAACCATTTTCTAATTCAATTCGAGCTTTATTCCATTCAACAACACCTTGTTGTAACCATTGTGGAAGATTTTCGTAGGCTAATTGAAGTTTACCGAGAATACCAATGGCGGTTTTATTTCTGTTAGCAAGAACTGCAATTGATTGTGAGTCTTTGAATAAAATTGTCCAAAGTAAATATGCTACTGCTGTTGTTGTTTTACCAACCTGACGAGGACATTTGGTAATAACAAAACGATTTTCATGAAAAGTTCTAATCATATCTTTTTGAAAATCGTACATATCAAAAGGTACTAAACCATCATCTAGTGTAATAATTTTAATCCATTTAGTAAAATAAATTGGATCTTGAGAACATTTGACATACTCATCAAATTGTTCTTGTGTGTAATTGTATTTTACCCCAACTCGTTTTAAGAGTGGATTATCACGGTATGATTGTTTATTTGTGGCCATTATCTTTTAACAATTTTCCAAGGTCAGCTGTAGAACCAACAAATATTGCTTTATCTATTGTTGTGTTGTTTACTTCTTTTTTACCATCCATATCACGCATTGTTTTTTGAATGTTTAATAATTCCTTGTTTGCATCCACCATATTTTTAAGTAATGTTCCGTAGACTTCAAATGCTCTAGGGTGCTGTCCGGCTTTAGCAATATTAAGAATTTCTTCCATAGCTTCTTTGCCTTGATCAATAATACCCTGAAGGTTCTCTTTAGATTGTTGGTAAGCATCAGTTAAATCTTCCTCTATGTCGGGTTTATCATATTTAACAGATACTACAGGTAAAGATTCTTTTTTTTCTTCTTTGACTGTAGGTGTTATATCAAATATTTCTTCCATACTCTTTTCAAATTTATTCATATTATTTTATTATGAAGCCGCACCTTTTATAATAACATATTGTAATATTGGAGATTCCGTTGCAACTGTACTAAAGCTTCGAATGGTGACATTTGCTTGACCAGCAGAAGTATTAGAAGCAAAATGATAATTACCCAAAGTGCCACCGGACCAATGATTGATCATCAAAAAATCATTTGCTGATATTGTGGAATTTGTAAGTACAAAAGTATTTGATGTATTATTTGCCATTGCTTGTGAAAATAATGTGATTTGTCCTGAGGGTTTATTTAAAGTTACACCAGTTACTCTGGATGTAATCTGTGCAATCGTACCACCAGAACCAGTTGCATATCCAATACCATTGCCTGTTGTTGTAATTAAACCTGACGTTGATACATTTGTTGTTGTAATTGTTCCATTACTATACAAATTAACTATAGGTGTTGTGTTTGGACCACCAGTATAAAAAGTAATTTGATCTGAAGGTCCAACCGAAATTCTTCCAATTCCTGATACATAATCAACAACAATGCCATCTGCGTATGTACCTGTAAAATTATTTGTTACATATAAACCGTTATTACTTGTAAGTGTATTACCTGTGGCAAGTGCACCTGTAAATGATCCACCAATTGTGGTATTTGTAATAGATGACACACGACCATTAGCAGTTAATGTAATAACGGGAATATTTGTTGAATTTCCATAAACACCAGCCGAAACAATTAGTGTTGTATAGTCTGTGTTTGCTAATGCTTGAACTGAAACCATATTAGCATTTTGAATTTGATCTACTGTATTTTGCCAAGCATTTACACCAATAATATATGATATATTGGCATTAGCTGTATTTAAACCACCTTGTAGATAATTAGTATTTCCTGAAACTGTATTTGCAATAGCACTAGCAATGTTTGCTTGGCCATAAGCGGCAGTTGTAAATGACAAAGAAGCTTCAACTAAAGCTTGTGCATTACTTTGATTAAATGCTGTTTGAGCTAAAATAATTGCAATATTTGCTTGACGAATAGCTGAATTGGCTAAAGTTCTTGCAACATTATCTGTACTACCTATTGGATAACCACCAGGAGTTAAACCATCATGAATGGTTAAAATATGATTAGTGTTATCAATAATTAATTCGCCAGGTGCTCCTGTTGTAGTAGCAACTACTGTATTAGCATAACGTTTAAGTTGTAATGTTCTTGACATTTTAGGATCCTAAATCTATTGGGTTTTCTAGTTCGGTTGATAAATCATCTATACCAAAAGTATTTAAACTCAAATCACCTAAGAAATTATTTTGAGATATAACATTCGTATCAATATTTGGTGTTTCTGTTACCGTATCTGTATATGTATATAAAGTATTGGCATTAGCATCGGTTGGTGTAGGTGTAATAACAATCTGCGCAAGATTGTTTGGTTGTAATTGATATGAATTAAACAAATAACTTGCACCACTATTAATACCAATAATGTGTTGCGAAGAAACAAAATTACCATCAATATTAGTAAGTATTAGTTTATTATTTACCCAAGAAGAAACTTGGCCGGTAGCTGTTGCTGAATTAACCGAATAACCTTGATAAACAATTTCACCTATTTGATATGTTCCAACACCTGTATTTGACATATTAAATGCAACAGAATCAGAACCAGTTATATTATTGAGAATATTAGTAATTGATGTTTTAATTAATCCAACAGTAGAAGTTTGGCCAAACACATAGCCTTTAACTGTAAAGTTTAATGTCCAAACAATCATTCTAGGATCAGTATCTCTAGGACCTTCATAAGACACTTCTTGGCTTGTTGAATTTAATACAACCGGTATTTCTTTAATCATACCCATTTCAGGAACCAAATTTATTTTGATTGTATAATCTGGAGCAAAATAGGGAAGTATATGTTCAATGATTTGAGTGCCATCTTCAATATTGCGAACATAGATACACAAATCAAAATCGAAATTGTATGGTACTGGATTATATTGAGCAAGAACACCATTTTTGGTTTGAGAAAATGCTTTAAAATTGGTATTTTGTTTTCTTGTGGTATCGTATGTTAGGCCATTCATTTCAAATGACATACGAGGTAAAGTCATTTGAACTTTTTTGTCTAAATTGGCATCACCTTGTAATCGTTGAACATATAATTCTTTGGCTGCATAAGCAATAGGAACAATAAACCGTTGGGCTTCTGTTTCATCCTTATTATATCGAACTAGTGTAATGTTGTTAAAAATGTTTCCAAATCCAACAACAAGTTTACGAATAATTCTATTGTATGTGGTATTGGCCATTAAATAGTTCCGAATGGATTTTCTTCAGTAAAATCTAAAATTGTATCAGCAGAAGTATTAATATATGAATTATCATATACTTCTTTCTTAGCAGGATTATTTAACGGATCAAATGAAGCTAATGTATATTCTGATCCGCTGGCTTGACCAATAATTGACTGACCATCAACAAACTCACCGGCAATATTGGACACAGACAAAGTGTTAGAAGAAGGAATCCAGGATTGAACAACGGCAACAGTAGTAGCATTTGCATATGTTTCGTCTGCTGATTGGTATACGATTTCATTAATTTTATATATTCCTGTTCCTGTGCCAATATTTAAATGTAGTGTGTATGCTGAATCTGTTACAACAGAATCTATATCAGCAACACCAGTAGCAATAACTTCTTGTGAATATTTGAATTTTTCAAGTTCCAATTCATAGAAATAAGGAACTTTACGGCCTAACATAAAGAAATCTTTAGTTTGATTTGTAAATTTAATTTCAAACAATTCACCCGTACCATTTAAAAATGGTATATAAACCAAATCACCCTCACGGGGTCTAGTAAATGTATTTTGTGGAACTCGTTCTGTAAATGATCTTTTAGAAAGTATTACTTGAACCGTGTTTTTAATTTCAAGTCCAAATTTAGAGAAGAATTCTTTTTCACCACCATATTCGAGTGAATTGGAAAGATACATTTCAACCATAAAGGCAGTTTCAAAACTTTTAACCGGATCTTCACCAAAAAGAAGATCACGAGCAGCATCATTATCGTTAGGTAAATAATATGCTTCAAAGCCTTGAACTTTGATTGATTCTACGATAATATCTTCAATTACACGTTGCTCAGGAAGACTTCCGTAATTATTAAAGTATTGTGAAATAGCCATATTAGTTCATGTACCATTCTAATGGGCCAAAATAGTTTGTAGCCATTTCAGATTCTAAACGTTCAATTTCAGTACAAGCTTCAGTATATAAAGTTTTTCCATCTAATGTAACGCCACCGGGTAATTGAAGTCCGGCAAATTTAGAAAGGTTATTTCCCCATGTTCTTTTGATAAGTGCTGTGGCATATTCTTTGAGCCAACGGTCATTATATACTCTGGTATAAACATCAGGATTAATTGCCGCATAACATTCTGCAATTGCAACTTGGCCAACTGGAGCTTCATTTGGGCCCCAATTCCAATCAATATACAACCTTTGCATATGTCTTTGGAATCGAATAGGAACTTCACCTGTAAACATAAGTTCCAGTGAACGTATGTGTTGTTGTGTAAGTGTATAATTGATGTATGATGCGGAGGTAAAGTCGTATAACTCGTTTAATCGTAGTTGATATCTAAGGTCAAACATATTAACATTAGATTGCGAATCTGAAAGTGGAAATACACGGGTAACACCAACAATTTCCATTGGAAAACCTTGTGCGTCCGTAGAAGTACTTAAATCTAAGTATCTTTGATCAACGTCACCCATTTTGTAAGCGGTAATTGTGGTACCTGTAGTTTGTACATTACCGGTTGTATCGTAATAATTTAAAGTTTCACCAACAGTAAAGGTTTGGTTTCCTTTAATTTGAACAACATTATTACCTGAAAATCCAGTGATTGTTGCAGTAGCACCTGAAGTGGCACCAATCAAGCTTGAAACGTTTGGAATATAAGGAGCAAGAGTGTTATTGGCACTTAATACTGATCCAGTTAATGCTTTAATGTAATAAACTTTTTGTAGTCCATCAAAGTGATAATCTGTCCAATATTGAAGTGCATCATCGATACGATCTTCTACTTGATCGTCATCTACGTTAATTTCGATTACAGGAAATCCGAGCCTGCGCAAACAATAAGTTTTAAAGTCATCTCGGTTTGTAATTGTTGCCATGTTTTTCTCCTATAGGGAATATTTAGGCGACATAGGTTCCACCTGGATATGTCCAAGTGATAATTGAATTTGCACTATTAGTAAGACCACCGGCAAAAAATTGAGTAAATGTTCCGGTTGGACCTTTAGCTGTAGATACTGCCGCATTATAGTTAGATGAAGGAACGCTCAATACAATAACGCCATTTGCACCTCTTCCACCAGTTCCAACACCGGCTCCATAAGTAACTTGACAAGCACCTCCACCACCCGCACCGGTGTTTGCTAAACCATCTTGTGCATTTATAGAAATTGCGTAGTTAGGTCCAACATAACCACCATTGCCTCCGCCGCCTTTACCACCTAATGCTCCGGTTTGTCCGTTAGAGTTTTGGCCGCCACCTCCTCCACCACAGACCCAATAAGACCCGGACACAAGTTGACCCTGTGTAGAACCAACAATGGGATTTAAAATTCCATCTCCACCGTTAGCACTTGCACCTGTGCCTAATCCACCTTTTTGACTTGCACCACCGCCACCAGCACTTACACCAGCTTGAGCCGGATTGACTCCACCACCATCAAATCCTTGGCCTGTGATTCCGTAACCATATGAACCGTATTGACCATAACCTTGTCCGCCACCGGATCCTCCCAATTGGCCTGACATGGCCACACCACTTTGGCCAGAACCACCACCGCCACCGCCGTAAGCATAAAAACTATTTGTGCCTGCAATACCAAAAGTAGTTACTTTACCGGATGCTCCGTTTTGACTTGCACCAGCATCACCGCCTTTGCCGCCCATACCAACGTTGGCATAATAAATTGTTCCTGGATTTAAAGCAATTGATCCATTTATGTAACCTCCGGCACCACCACCACCACCTTGAAAAGATCCTGAACCTCCACCGCCACCACCACCAGCAACAGATAGTACATATCCGGAATATGAAGTTGTAACTACCAACCAACTACCACTAACATAAGCTTCCATACCAGAACTGAAGCTATTAAATCTCATCATTCCATTTACTGGATTGACTGGCCGTTGAATAGTATTACCCACCGGTAATACCATGGCGGAAGTACCATTAAAAAATATAGTTGAATTGGAATCAATCGTTATTACATTTGCAGTATTGGATTGAAATTGTAATGTGTTGGGACTACTAGAAATTACACATACATTTATAGCACTGCTTGGATTAAATAGAGAATTTGCGCTGAGTTGTATTGTCATATGAAAGTTGACCATCCTGTGGTTTTATAAACCCAAATATGTCCGTTAACTGAATCATAATGTAACATTCCAACGGACGGGATTATAGGCAAAGTTTGATTTGCATAAGGTAATATAATAGCACCAGTTGAATTAAAATTTGCTGTAGGATATCCTCCAGCAAGTTGAGATATCAATAAACAATTTGATGTATTTGTTTGTATTTGTAGTGAGTTTGAACTATCGGGAGTTATAAGTATTCCCATACTATTTGCATTAATTATAGTTGTCATGATATATTATGCCACATAAAATCCACCAGGATAAGTCCAAGTGACGATTGTGTTAGTGCCGCTTACTGTTGTGTAATAACTTCCTTTAACAGTCGCTAATTGAAATCTATCTGTAGGAACAGAAAGTATTACACAACCACTTCCACCAATTCCACCATTACTAGCCCCTTGTCCGCTTCCGCCACCTCCACCACCAGTACTTGGCATTGCTGCTGATCCGGGATAATATAAATTGCTAAATAAATTATAATCAGAATAAAAATATCCGCCTTGGCCGCCGCCACCAAGACCACCTGGTGATCCAGGTCCTAAAAGGCCGCCTTGACCGCTTTGGGTTGGTGCCTGATTTTGATTGCCATTGGCTGCACCACCTCCACCAGATAACCAATAAGCTATAGCACTATTTGTTTTATAAAAACCTAATCCAGTAGGCAGTGTTGTTGATGATAATGCTGAATATACAGGCCTTGTTGCATAAGTTCCCCCATTGCTATTATTTAACATACCTGGCCCATAAAAATTGGCAGTAGTTAGTTGCGATAAAACTAATGAAGTATCGTTTGTAATTGATTGAATGGTTCCTACAATTACATTAGCACCACCGTAATAGGATGTTGCTACTAAGTTAGAACCTACATTCAACTGAGTTGTAAATGATGTTCCTGTACCGGTCACAGTATTACTTGGTACCAGTATTCCATTATAATTACCAAATACTGTATTGAAAGATATTGTTCCGCTTGCAACAGCAAATTGAGGTTGCCCTGTATTTGATCCAGGAATTGGATTTATAATTCCTTTACCACCACTTATAGTATATGGTGCAGTTTGAGTAGCTTGGCCTGAAGTACCAGCACCTCCACCCGAACAATAATATCCAGCACCTAGGGCATATCCTCCGTCATTTCCTTGTCCGGGAATTCCTCGTCCCCATGCACCATAAGCTGCATTACCGGCATTGTACTGCACTCCTCCACCGGAACCACCCAATCCACCTGCAAGTTGGCTTATAGTACCATTATAACCGCCATAACCACCACCAAGTGCAACAAATAATCCGGCCCAAGAACTGTTGCCTCCATTAGTAGCGGCAGTTGAAGTTGCTGTACCACCAACACCCACAACGACTGCAGTATTTGTACCTGGAGATATTTGAACTGTTGTCGATATCACACCTCCGGCACCACCGCCGCCACCAGGATTTGGTCCACCACCACCTCCACCAGCAACTATAACAAGTTGACCAAAATAATAAGCAAGCAAATCGCCCCACAGGGTGCCATCAAAAACTTCGACACCACCACCACCTTGTAAATCTGTATTGAATCTGATCATTCCATTTGCTGCAGGCACAGGCCGTTGAGCTGTATTACCAACAGGTAAACAGATTGCGTTGCTGGATCCTATAAAACTTGTTGTTTGGTTGGCATTAAAAACTATAGCCGTGTTTGAATTTAAATTGATGTTTAGTGTATTGGTATTATCTGCAACAATCTCCATTAGCTGAGGATAAATTGCTTTTGCGCCATTGGCTAAACTAACTTCTGGTTTGGAAAACGTATTCGCATTAATAAAAGACATATTATATGATCACTTTAAAGGATTACCCATCGACTTCCTGCCGGTACGGTTATTGTTCCTGTTGCTGTAAATGGACCAACAGATAAAGCATTATATCCCACAGGTATTAAAAATGGAGCAGAAGATGTATTAGCGTTTACAAATATACCATTGTTAGCAACAACTTCAGCTCCTGTTACTATTCCATTACTATATATGTTGCCACTAGCACCAATACCACCAGTAACAATAATTGTACCTGTATTTGCATTTGTTGTATTATTTGATCCTGTTGCTGTAATATATTGAACAACAAGTGAAGAAGAAGTTATTCCTCCTGTAGTACCACCACCAGTAATTGTAACACCACCAACATTCAAAGTGCCTTGAATATTTACATTACCTGTTACACCAAGACCACCGCCATTAGTAATAGTCAATGCGCCTGTTGTATTACTTATTGATGGGTTTCCACTACTAATAACTACTTGACCCGGAACTGTACCTCCAGCAAAGGCAAAGTTGAATGGTAATCCTGTAGCAGAATTATATAGAGCAGTTGTATAAACAAGATTAGCATATACGTTTCCACCTACACCTAATCCACCAGCAACAATAATAGCACCAGTACCAAAAGAGCTAGAAACATTACTAGATGTAACATTAATTGTTTGTACAGTTAATGTATTAGAACTTAATGCTCCTGAACCTGTAATTCCAACACCATTAACATTTAGTAATCCTTGAATGTTTACATTACCTGTTATACCAAGACCACCAGCAACAATTAAAGCGCCAGTAGAATTGGATATTGAAGGTTGTGTATTAGAAACAAATAATTGTGATACTGAATTTACGGTAATTAATGTACCGGTATTGGGTAAAGCGTTATTTGCTTGATTAAAGGCTGCTTGTGTGAATAAATTTTGTGTAGCATTAACACTCGTAAGAAATACTATATTAGCATTTTGAGTAGCATCAACACCTTGAGTAAACGCTATATTAGCATTTGCGGTATTAAGACCACCTTGTAGATAAGCGGTATTTGCATTTGCTTGATTTAATCCACCTTGAAGCATCGATATATTAGCATTTGTTGAAAGCTCAACTCCTGACATAAAGATTGTATTAGCAGCTGCACTATTTGCCTGAAGAAAAGCTCCATTGGTAGATGCTTGTGTAATTTGTACCCAAGTATTTTGCCAATTATCAATACCTTGAGTAGCTACTGTATTAGCATTTGCCGTTGCAAGACCACCAGTAATAAAGACTGTATTAGCACCAGCAGAATTGGCTTGAAGTGAAGCCGCATTTGTAGAAGCATAAACTACTTTAGTTAAATTATTTTGAAAAGTGTCTACTGTTTGAGTAAATGCTATATTAGCATTTGCTGAGTTTAATCCACCTTGTATTTGTGCAATAGATAATGAATCACCATAAGCAAGACTATATGCCGTATTAGCTTGATCATCTGTTGATTGTATCCAAGCATTTTGCCAATTATCAATACCTCTAGTAAAGGCAATATTTGCATTAGCAGTATTTAAACCACCAGTAATAAAGACTGTATTGGCAGCTGCACTATTTGCCTGAACAAATGCCGCATTAGCTTGATTATTAGTTACTTGAATCCAAGTATTTTGCCAAGTATCTATTCCTTGAGTCCAAGCATTTTGCCAAACATCAACACCTTGAATAAAAGAAATATTAGAATTGGTTGTATTTTCAACACCCTGGAAATAAGATACAATATCCATTCCATTAGCATATACCGAACCTGTTGAATATACTGCGTTAGCATAAAGACTGTCACCAATACCTACACCACCAGCAACAATTAAAGCACCACTAACTTGATTTGAACTTGGAAACGTATTAGAAATAACAACTTTACCTGGAATATTAATAACTCCATTGGCTTGAATTGTCATTGCATCCGTAGCGCCATTGCCAACTACAAAATGAATTGGATTAGCTGTGTTTGTACCGAGCGTTAAATCTGAACTTGCTGAAAACACATAAACCATGTTTGGTTGATTTAATGATCCTGGTTGTCCATTATTATAACCTGGACCATTCATACCAAAATCGCCGTAATAGGTTGTATCGGTACTTAATGCTGTAGAAACAATAAAATCAGCAGAAGCTTGTGAACCATAATTTGAATTTTGTAAAATTACTTGTTGATATTGATTTGTATTTGAAGCAAATTGTGCAAATACTCCTGGAGAATAATATGTCAAATTTCCAATAAGAACTGAAGTGGTGTTGATAGTAGTTACATTAATTGTCGTTACATTAATTGTTGTTGCACTTAAATTTGATAAAGTGGCACCAGAAAAATTAACGGTACCTGAAAAAGTTGGACTAACATTTAGAACAACTGAACCTGTACCTGTACTGGTTTTTACTCCAGTTCCACCATCAAGTACACCAATTGAATTTGCAAGGCCATAAATTTGACCACCAGATAAATTAGCAATTAAAGTTGCTGTTGTTGCTGAAGCATATGATATTGTATGATTGGTCGGATTTCCAGCAAGATTTTTAAATAAGTAAAACATACCAGCCGAAGGACCGCCAGAACCTTCACGAATTAAACCGTGAAATACATTCGATGAAACAAGTCCTGGATTGATATTGGACATACCATAAAAACCAATGTCTACAACATCACCTACAGAATTATTTGATGCCAACTCAATCAAAGATTCTTTTGTTAAAAAGGTGCTTGTGTTTACAAAAGTTTGATATCCAGCAACAATTAAATTTCCAGCAATAGTTAAATCAGTAGAAATATATTGTGGTCCGGTTGTTGTAATATTTGAACGAACAATCGTACTATCTGTTAAAATTGAAATTGTTGGACCTAAACCTGTAGCAGAAATATTTGTTGAAATACCAGAACCGCCACTACCTTGAATTGTGAATGTATTTCCACCAAAGAATTGGGTTGTTGTTCCTGTATTTGCTGCAATGTTAAGTGATGCGCTTACTGTGCTTATAGCTGAAGTAATTTTTCCATTGGCAGCAATTGTAATTACAGGAGTAAATGATGTTGATCCATAAGTTCCTGGAACTACACCTGATGATGATATATCAAGACCAGCAAAACTTCCGTAAATGTTACCTGTGGTAATTATTGTATTTGCTAATATATTGTTTGCTGTAAATGTATCTGTTGTTATGGAATTTGCTTTTAGGTTTCCATTGGAATCTATTCCAGTTCCATTGATACTAAATGCTCCTACTATACTCATAGTACCATTTACAAGAACATTACCTGTAATAGATAAAGCATTTTGACCTGGTCCTGTACTAATAACACTAATTTGATTTGCTGTCAATTGGTTTAATGTATATTGGCCAGAAATACCAACACCACCAACGGTTAAGGTACCTGTAATGTTTACGTTACCACCAACACCCATACCACCCGCAGTAACTAAGGAACCTGTAATATTACTTACGCTTGGAGTTGTATTAGAAACAAATAATTGTGATACTGAATTTATGGTAATTAATGTACCAGTATTGGGTAAAGCGTTAGTAGCTAATACAAAAGCAGCATTTGCATGTATAAAACTTGCATTTGCGTAAGTGTTTTGTGTAGCATCAACACCTTGAGTAAAGGCTATGTTGGCATTAGCTGTATTTAAACCACCAGTAATAAAGACTGTATTAGCACCGGCACTATTTGCTTGGTTAAAAGCCGCATTGGTAAATGTATTCTGCCAAGCATCAACACCTTGAGTAAACGCTATATTAGCATTAGCTGTATTTAAACCACCAGTAATGAAAATTGTATTAGCTGCTGCTGAATTGGCTTGGTTAAAAGCCGCATTGGTAAATGTATTTTGCCAAGCTTCAATACCAATCAACATTGATATATTAGCATTAGCAGTATTTAAACCACCAGTAATAAAGACTGTATTGGCAGCTGCACTATTTGCTTGGTTAAAAGCCGCATTGGTAAATGTATTTTGCCAAGCTTCAATACCAATCAACATTGATATATTAGCATTAGCAGTATTTAAACCACCAGTAATAAAGACTGTATTGGCAGCTGCTGAATTGGCTTGGTTAAAAGCGGCATTGGTAAATGTATTTTGCCAAGCTTCAACGCCCATAAGGAATGAGATGTTTGCATTAGCAGTATTTAAACCACCAGTAATAAAGACTGTATTGGCAGCTGCACTATTTGCTTGAGCAAATGCCGCATTGGTAAAAGCATTTTGAGTAGTATCTACTCCTTGAGTAAAAATAGTATTAGCTTGTGCTGAATTGGCTGTGTCGTAAGCTGCTTGGCCAATTGGCTCAGCAGTTAATACTGCTTTACCATTAGAAAAAACAGTTTTTGTATAAAGATTACCACTAATTTCAGTATTAGCGGCATTTAAATATATACTTGCAGAACCTTTGGCCGTAATATTTAATCCCAAATTGGTATCAGAACCAATAGCAGAAAGTGTTGGTGAATTACCTGAAGTGTTACCGGTTACTTGAATATAATTTACAGAATTTGAATGTTGACTTGCAACAAAAGTATTTGCAACGTATACATTACCACCAATACCAACACCACCATAAACGATTAAAGCACCAGTTGAATTTGATATTGATGGTGTTGTATTTTGTATAACTACTGTCGAAAATACGTTACTTAATAAATTGGCAACCGCAGCTTTAATAGCACCGGCGGCAGCTACTTGAATTAGATTGGTTGGATCGGTCCACAGACGATTGCCTGGAGTAGATGTATTGAATGATAAAATGTATAAGTTTGCATCTGCGGTACCTGTGCTGGTATTTGGAGTACCTAAATTTGGCTCTGATGAAGTTAAATCTATAAAGTCATATCTATCTGCGGTTACGCCAGCAGCATTTGTAGTAGGTACTCTACCACTAACTAATCGTATTTTATTATGTGCCATTAAGCGTTTGCAGTTTCAAGAATTGACAGAACCAATGGTGCTGATCCTGGTGTAGACAAATAGGATAAACCAAGTGTGTTTGCACTAACAACAAAAGAACATCCAGTTTGAATTACTAATTTTCCTGTCAGTAAACTACTAGCATCATTGATTGGTATTAATGTTCCACTAATAATATTTACTGTATTAGTTCCATTGAAATAATTTGCATCAACTGAAATAGTATTTGCTTTATCAGTATTAGAAACTTGAGCCAAAAGAACCACGGTTGTTACATTATAAGGTGATGTATAAACAATTGTTGGTGTAGAAGTAACATTAAACGTTATAGTTTTAAACGTATTTAATGGAATAGCTGCCATTTTTTACCCTTCGAGTGCTAAAATATAAGGAGTCATTTCAGCAAATAATGATTTACTAAATGTTCTACCTGAAATTGTTGAAGTTGCTTGATCCAAAATCAAATCACCAACTTGAAAGTTACCGTTTTCATCTGTTGAGGTTGCAAAGACCGCAGCACCACCAACAGCTGTAATTTGTAATTGAGAATTTGCTACACCACCCAATCTAGGTATGGCATCAATCGATGTTCCTGCACCACAAAACTCAAATGTTTGTCCTGATGCCCTTAATTGACTTTGTTGATAAAAATATACAGGAGTGTTAGCAGCAAATGTAATATTGTTTGATTCTAACAATGAAACTTGTGTACTTCCGTTTATATCCAATTGTGTAGATCCGGTCACATTATAATATGTACCACTTGAATCACCACCAACAAACATTAATAAACCAGAATATGGAACACTTGCAGCAACACTTAATGCACTATCTGTTATAATGTTATTTATGTTGACTGTAAAGTTGAATGGGGCTTGTGTTCCATTCAGTAGACCCGACATTACTATCTTACCATAACCACTAGCATAGAGTCCATATTTACCAAAGTTAACGTTGCAGTTACCCATTGAAGCGGTGCCACCAGTTTCAGCTAAAAATGCTTTATTATTAAAAATGGCGTAGATACTAACTAACTGACAATAACCATCATTTAAAATTCTTACGCCGGTTCCATTAGTATTCACTTGGGTAAACTGAGATGAAATCATACTCTTATTACCAGTACATCTACTTCCATCAATACACAATCCAGTTCCACTTAAAGAATTAATTGATGAACTGTTATATATGTATGGACTACCAGTAATGTAAGTTGAATATCGTGCAGTTGCAGGAGCAGCAGAATTCAATAAAGGAATTGAAAGATTATATGTACAATTATTATCAGGTAAACCATTCCAATTTTGATCTATCACTGCAATTTGTGTGTCTGCACTATATGAAATAATATTTGCTTGATTTACAAATTTATTTGATTCAATCCAAGCTGAAGCTTCTGCCTGTAAATATGATTTATTTAATTGTAATAAATTATAAGCATTAACTATATGAGTATTTGTATTAGCAACTATACTGTTAGGAACAATCATATTGGTTACATTTGATGTGCCATTATTTAATATATTTGTAATTAATGAAAAATCAGTAGAAATTAAATTTACTTCATTATTGGTTGCTGTATTAGCTGTCATTTGACGATACAGGGTTTGTTGTCTTGTTCCTGTAAAATCTCCAGTAATTATTTTTTGTGCCAAAGTGCTAACATATTCTATTGCACCAATACATGTTGATATTTTTTCGGCAAAATTACCGGTATAACCATTTTGTTTCCAGTATTGCAATCCAGCAAATGTTGATTGACTATTGGTATCAAATAACAAATCTTGAACAAGTGCATCAACAATTAATCCAGTATCTCTTAAACTCTTTGTTTTATCGTAAGTAACTTGTGGATTTGTATTATTGAAATAGGCAAGAACTTCAGCTTGTATAAATGCACGATTGTTGTGTAACATATTCCAAGCATTAATAGTATTTTGGTTTGTGGTTTGTGTCAAACTTTGTGGAGTTTTGGTTGTTACAACCGCCGGACCATTATTAATAATATTAGTAATTACAGAAATATTATTTGCTAGTGTTGTAACTACATTTGAACTTGCAAAAATGCCGCTGGTGTTTTGAGTTACTGTTGTTTGATAAGGATCAACAATTAAAGTACCGGTTACAATGTTGGATGCAATATTGGCTATAAAATTATAGGCATCATTAACTTGTACCGATTCATTTGGAACCACACTATCTGTGCCATCATATCCATAATAATATATACCCGCCTTAATACTTTGTAAATTTCCGCCTGTTTGCAAATCGAAACAAACGGAATCAAGTATATAACCAACATCTCGTGAACAAGTGGTTTGGTTAAAGTTTGTAAAGTTTAAGCCGGATGGAGATGTAATATAATTAATTACACTTTGTGCCAATGAAGTTTTATTTGCTTGTATTGTAGATACATCAGCAAGTGTTACCGTGTTACTTGTTACCAAACCACCGTAAATAATGGTGTTAGTAATATTTGCGGGACCATTAAATATTATTTGCACAATTCTACTAAAAAGATTAATAATATTTGGAACATTTTGTTGATCAACAAGTCCAACCACAAGACTTTCAAGATAAGCAACAGCTTGTCCTGTGTAAGTAATTTCTGCACCAAGTTCTGGTGTAGCAAATCCTACATCTTGATTCCAATACTGTAATCCAGTAAAAATACTATCACTTGTAGTATTATATAATAAATCCATACCAATAGCATCAACAATTAATCCAGTATCTCGATAACAATTGGATTCATTGTATACAAATTTGTTTGTAAATTGATTATCAATAAAAGCATTAACTTCCGCAACAATAAAATTATAATTAGCTTGCAACATATTCCAAGCATTAAGTACATCTGAATCCGTATTTTCTACTAAACTTTGTGGAGTTTTAGCAGGCGCAACACTAGGACCATTATTAATAATATTTGTAATTAAAGAAATACTATTTGCTAATGTCACACCCACATTTGCACTAGCCCAAGTTCCACTTCTATTTTGTGCCACTGCAAATTGATATGTATTAGTAATTAATGTGCCAGTTACAACATTGGCCACAATATTTCCAATGAAATTAATACCGGCAGTACATTCTGTAATATTATTAGGTATGGCACTATTAACGCCATCATAACCGTAATAGTAAACTCCGGTTTTAGTACTTTGTAAATTTCCACCATTTCGTAAATCGAAACAAATAGAATTAATGATGTAACCAACATCCCTGAAACAGGTAGTTTGATTGTAAATCATGGCCGAGTAGTTTGAATTTATCCAAGCAATCACATTCTTCTGCATAGCTAACAAATTGGTTTGTAAAATAGCTACATCTGAGAGTGTTGTTGTGTCGGTTGTTGGTAATCCACCATATACAATAGTATCTACAATTCCATCTGTACCATTAGTAAACACATTAGTTATTGTATAAAATAAATTGTTTACTCTATCGAAATTTTGTGGACTAACAAAAGATAATGCAAGACCTCTTAAATGGTTGATTGCTGTAACTGTTGCGGTAACTTGAGAAGCGACATTTCCTGTATAACCTGTATCTTGCTTCCAATATTGTAATCCTGTAAATGTACTATCACTATTGGAGTTGTACAATAAATCCATACCAATGGCATTAATAATTAATCCGGCATCTCTTGAACTTCTTACTATATCATAAGTAAATCCCGAGTAAGTATTATTGTAATTAATAAAAGCATTAACTTCAGCAACAATATAGGCACGGTTTTTGTGTAACAAATTCCAAGTATTGATATTATCACTAGCCAAAGTACCTACAAAGTTTTGTGGAGTTTTAGTTGATGATACACTTGGACCATTATTAATAATATTAGTAATAATTTCAATATTATTTTGTAATACTGAAATTTGTGAAGCAACTGGAGTTCCATCAAGGTCTTGAACTACATCCGATTGATATGAATTTGTAATTGCTGTTCTAGTTACAATACTTGGAATAAGACCACTAATAAAGTTAATGGCCGCAGTACATTGTACCATATCATTAGGTATAGAACTAATTGCACCATTATAACCAAAATAATAAACACCCGATTTTGTACTTTGTACATTTCCACCATTTTGTAGATCGAAACAAATAGCATTTAGTATATAACCAACATCTCGTGAACATGTGGTTTGGTTAAAGTTTGTAAAGTTTAATCCTGTTGGAGAAGTAATATAACTAAGAACTTCATTTTGCATTACAGAAATATTATTTTGTAATACCAACACATCATTAATTATTGTTGTGTCGGATGTTGGTAATCCACCATAAACAATACTATTTGAAACACTAGTTGCCCCGTTGGCAAATATATTTTTAATAGTATTAAACAAACTAATTACGGCCGGTTGATTTTGTGGACTGATATAAGTTAAAGCTAAAGTTTCCAAATAGGAAATTGCATTACTTGTAGCTGATACTTCCAAAGCAATATTTCCTGTATATCCAGAATCTTGCTTCCAGTATTGTAATCCTGTAAAATTACTATCACTGGTAGTACCGTGTAACATGTCCATAGCAATAGCATCAACAATTAATCCAGTATCCCTTGAGCTTTTTGTTTGATCATAGTTGAATGATGAGTATGTATCACTAAGGTACGCATTTAATTCTGCTTGAATAAAACCTTTGTTTGCTTCTAGAATAATGGCAGCATTAGTTACATTGCGATTTGAACTCGGTATTAACTTAATTGGAGATTTTGTAGCAACTAAAGGACCATTATCGATAATATTTAAAATATTATTAATATCAGAAATAACCAATTCTGATTCAGATATTGTTCCTGGTGTTAAAGATATATTTTGTGTTATCGCACTTTGATAGGTCGATACTGGTATACCCAATATAATATTATTAGCAATAAGTTTTAAATGTCCCATAGCATCAGTACAAGCTGTTTGATCTTTAGGAATAACTAAATTGGTGTTTGCAGTATTTGTACTCCATTGAAAATAGGATACTGCTGATTGTATAGATTGACGATTTCCACCATACAACAAATCAAAACTGATACTATCAATAATTGATCCAGCATCACGATAACTCAAATCTGTACTGTATATAAAACTTTGATTGTTTCCAGAAGCAATCGCTATAGACATACCATTATAATAATTATCCACCAATGTGGATGTGTTAGCCAAAGTTATTGTATTCGATGTTACTGCCCGAGCAGTTCCAGTTTCAACAACTTCTGCAGGAAAACAAACAGCATTAGCTGAATAGTTAATAAACTTCATAGCAGTTATATAGCCCAAATTGTTTATCCAAAAAACATCTTTGGTTGGGTCTATTGGTTGAATAATTGTGTTTCTTTCTCCTGCACCACTAATCTGAACTTGTTGTGGTACAATAATAGGAGTTTCTTCTATGTATAATCCACTATGAACATATACTGAATCACCTGGATTGGTTTGATCTACAGCTGCACGAATTGTTCTTTTTGATGCACCTGGTGTTTTTCCATCAAACAAATCATTACCATTTTGTGATACATAAAAAGTATTTCCTGCGGGTGTAGAGGAAATATCAATTACTGTACCCGAATTTAATTTTACAAATAAACGACCATCAACCAAATTGATTGCTGGTTCACCTGGAGCTAATTGTGTAGGTGTAGGTATATGAAAAGCAGTATTACTTCTTTTTAATTGAATCCTTGTGTTACCGGACATTAGTAACTTCCTCCGTCAATGGATTCTATTGCAGCAAAATTAGATGTTACAAAACTGTTGGTTTCTGCATCATAAACGATTGCATCGCCTGTTTTTGCACCAACATATTGTAAATCGCTAGCACTTTTTAATGTTCTTGTACCATATGCAATTTCATTAATTTTTGGTTGTACGGGAACACCAACTCGACCAACAAAGTTTGAACTGGGTGAAATTGTGACTTTAATATCTGACATATTTACCTTGTTACTGAAGGAGCTACTATTGCACGACCTTCTAATATTCTAATGGTGTTGTTATTATCAGCAGAATCAATAATAACCGCATCATAAACGTATATTCCAGGTAAAATTAATGCTGAATTAGCCGAAGATAATGAAAGTGTGACCACCGAAGTGAGTGGATCGATTGATGTGTTTAATACTGCTGAAGCGTGTGATGAATAGTATGATTTTCTGAGCTGACTTGATGCGTAAAAATTAGTCAAATCAAAATTTTGACCGTATACGTCATCCAAAGTTATGGAAGTTGAAAATGTAGTTCCTTGTTCGATATACAAGTCTGTGTATGCAGCAGCCATATTAGTCCTCTAGATTATTCTTCTGGTATATTTATGACAACACCTATCTCAGGTTTGAGAATACCGAAAATATTACTTTTTCTTGAGTTCTTCAACTTCCTTGCGTAACTCACTAATGGCAGCAAAAGCTAAAGCAGCTAATTTTTCATAGTCAACTGCCAATGTACCATCTTTTTTCGTTCTAACTGCTCTTGGGAATGAAGCAAGTACATCTTGAGCAATAACACCAAAGTCTTGTTTCTGCATAAAGTAATCATCAGGACCACCATGATCTGCAATATATTCATCAGTCCAGTCAAATAATTTACCACCAATAGCATCTACTGTATCTAATGCGTTTTCGATTGGTTGAATATTTTCTTTGAATTTTCTATCAGATGAATAATAAGCAGTAATATTGTTATAAGAATACAACGCACCGCTCGATGGATTTACAAATAAGTAGTCTGTTCCGTATGCGTTAGTTCCTGAACCCCACAATAATTGATAATTAGCATTAGTGTGATTAGAATATGCAATTGCATAAGTGGCAGCATATGTAGCATTTTGAATCGCTCCTGACGACGTTAAATATCCGGAGTCATTACCAAATTGTGATACAAGAGTCGGCCTACCAGAAACACCAGTCCAAGCAACAGAACTAGCAACTGCAGCAGTTCCAGTTATATTAATTCCCCAATTACCAGAAGCGCCAGTACCCGTTAATGTTGGTGTATATGTGTTATAGTTTGCCGCAGTAACAACTTGTGAACTATTAATAGTCAAATTGGTGAAATTAGTTTGTGTTGTTGTGGATGCGTTGCCGGAGATATTAATACCAAAAGTTCCACCTGAACTTAATTCGTTTAATACAAAACCTGTAGTAGCAATTTGTGTATTACTTGTTCCATTTACTGCTGTTGGTGCTGTTGGGAATCCACTTAATGTCAATCCTGAGAAACTTGGTGATGCAGTTGTTCTAAGGTCTTGTGCATTGCTAATATATAATGTGTTTGCTACTCCAGATATGACCACACCATTATTACTTGCGTAAGTGATTACTCCATTATTTGATATTGCTTGTCCGGTTGTTCCATTGAACGTTCCAGTACCAGTATTTGCTCTATTAAAGGCAGCCTGAGAAAATGAAGTTAATGTACCTGAATTGGATGTAAGTTGTGATTGTAATGAAGCTACATTTGCTTGTAAGTATGTGTATACTGTGTTTACCGCAGTTTGTGATGCCAAACCATTTGAATTAACAGTAGTAATCGAATCACTAATTAGGTTAGCAGTAAGAATCTTAGAATAACTTGTTGAATTGTTTACGTCACGAATATCCCAATAAGTATTTGCTTCATTCCAACGAATTGTTGCAAGCGGTAAAGCCCCACGATTTACATTAAATGAACTAATTGCACCCACCGAACTATTGGCATTAATTGTAAATGTATTTGTATTGTATACTGTTGTTCCATTTAAAACAAAGTTTCCACTAACGGAAAGTTGTCCACCGATGGCAGCATTATTAAAAATATTTAATGATGAACCAATAAATGATTGTGAAGCAACAAAGTCGGTAGCATTAACGTCATTAGTTACGGTAATATATTTACCTGCATTAATATTACCCGAAAATGAAGCATCTTGCAAAACACTTAATGTATTTTGTAATGTGACGGCACCAGTAGTGAGTAGTGTACCACCTATGTTAGCATTACCTACAATTGTACCACTTTGATAGACAATAACGTTTCCACCAATTGTAGCATTATTTGATACCTGTAAACCATTACCTGAACCCATGGCCAACAAAGGACCACCAATATTTGCTTGGCCTGAATTGACTAAACCTAATGTTGTGTTTGTAAAATATACTTGAGTATCGACACGAAGATTATTTTGAATGTAAGCAGAAGAACCAACACCTTGTACTTGTAATTGACCAGCAATAACAGCGTTATTGGCAACCTGTAATCCCAAGTAAGGTGAATTTAGGTAAAGAGTTCCTGATGGCTTAATATAATTACTAAGTGCCAAATTGTTATTTTCTAATGCCAAATTGTTAATGGTGACCATTTGATCACCAAAGGTATTGGCATAACTTAAAAAGTTTACTGTATTGGCCATGTGTTAATTACTCTTTTCCGATTAGTTGCAACATCAATTGTTTAATTTCTTGTACATCACCTTTAATACAATTGATTTCTGCTTTAAGTGTATTTATTTCTTCTTTTTGGGCGGCCATCATATTTCTTTTACGATAATACTCTTGCAACCCATTTTTATCACTATTAATAAGAGCCATAGAGTTGGTATCTCGAACCAATGTAGTATTAGGTATTTGAACTAACATAATTAATTAGTTGTATTAACGTTTGACGGCAAAGCAATAGCTTGTAAACTATTGACAACAGGAACTGCCGTTTTATCTGTGGTAGTTAATACAACTTTAATCGCAAATTGACTAAATGAATTGTATTTTTGACCATTCAAACTTGTGTATGATATAAAACCTTGATCAACACCTGTAGTTCCTGGAGCAAAAGTGTAATCATTAATGTCTGTTCTAAATTGTGAATAAAGATTGTCTGAACTACTTGTTTTAGTCATTAATTGCCAAATACCACTCTCAAATGTTTGAGTATCATTGCGACTTAAAATCTTGTAGTAAACATTAATATCCGTATTAACAGGTCGATATGCACTTATGGTCACATTCAAGTCACCAGAATCGTTTCCAGGTGCCAATACAACTTTCTTAGTAACGTACTTAGTGAGTGCAGGTCCACCAGAGGATGATGTTTCTCCTGTAATGTTTGCGGTTGCACCAGTACCAGAACCGGATGAAATATTGATGGTTGGTGTGGTAATATAACCTTGACCACCCGAAGTAATATAAATCGAAGTAACATTGCCATTTACCACATTAGCAGCAGCATATGCTTGTACTCCATTTTTACCTGTAGGAGCAGAAATCGTTACGACTGTATTTGCAATGTTATAAAATGCACCAGGAGTAACCAAGTTAATTAGGTTATTTGATAATGAGCAATTACCAATGGTCCAGTTAATAGCAAAGGTTGATAATCCAGCATCTGACAAAACTGGACTTACATACGGATCAGCACTAGACAATACGGCAGTTAAAATAAATGAAGCGTTAGCATTAGCATTAAGAACACGCTCGCCATTGCCATCATTCAAATAAAGGTTATCAGCCATCGATGTTCCATATTTTCCTGGAGTAACACCACTAAAGGCAGACATTGAACCTGAAGCCAGTGTTGCACTATATTGATATGAAATACCAGCAGTTGTTGGAACAAAATCAGTCGTTGTAATATTAAAAGCATCAACTAAGGCAGATGTTGATGATATTGTCGTTACTGTATTTGGAACATTATTTGCACCATTGAAATAATTTAATGACTGTTCTACTAAAGAACGCCTTGGTAATTTAGCAGGAACAATAAATGCAATTGTAGGTGTTGTAGAAATATTGAAAACACAGCAATCAGCAACAAACATTAATCCTTGATTTTGGTCTGCTGTCCAAGTTTGTGAATTTTGTGATAAAAACAATGCACCAACATAAGGAGCTGAACCAATTTTAGTTACAACCGATGGTGTAGCATCAGTAGGTTTATTTTTAACTGAAGATGATACTGCTATATCTCCTGATGAAGCTGTCCACAAATTATAATCACTTGAATTTGTTTTAACAATAAACGCATACAAAGTATTAGGTTGAATGTATACAGGAGCATTAAATTCAAATTGAGTATATGCTGTTGAATCTAAAAATTGTGGAGTTCCTGATACCTTAACCATATCTGGAGTCATAGTAACAATAGAGTGATCTAATGTTTGCCCATTTGGATAACCATT